>OCTW011580438.1_pt1 | contig 141232 bp, 192 predicted proteins | sample 1539671 | NCBI WGS metagenome assembly OCTW01 (sample SAMN02144230, study PRJEB22623) | gut metagenome | biome: sheep rumen | host: Ovis aries | place: New Zealand | reverse complement strand
TCGACGAGGCCGTCGATGAAATCGAGGGTCGCGGGGATGCTGCGGAAGAGGAAGAGGCGAAAGCCGAGGCCCGTCGCCGCGCACGCCGTATGGCGAAGCTGCGCATGGCGGCGAAGCGCAAGGCCGCTACGCGTCGCCGCGCTCAGGAGGACGAGCTGGAAATCACCCCCGAGGAGGTCGAGGAACGTCTCGACGAAATCGAAGACAAGGATGAGTCAGTCGAGGCCCGTCGCCGCGCAGCGAAGGCACGTGCCCTTCGCAAGGCGCGTCGCGCCATGCGCCGCAAGGCCGAGGTGTCCGATGACCTCGTCGGCCCCGACGCCGATATCGACATGCCGCGAGGCGAGCTGTCTGAGGACCTTGTCGAGGGCAAGGCCGATGACATGGTGCAGCAGACCGAGTCCGAGCTGCCCGACAGCATCAACGAGGCCGAGGACAAGGTCCTCGCGGCCTACAGGCTCATCGACGCGCAGATTGCCAAGAAGGTGATTCCCGCAAACGTAAACAAGTCCGCGCTCGCGTCGAAGTACGCCAGGAGGTTCACCGCCGCCCAGATGAAGCTGACCGCAGACAACCTCTCGAAGGTCGGCTCGGCCAACAAGCAGTCCTCGAAGGGTGTGAGGGTTTCGAAGCGAAGCTCCATGCCTTACACTAAGGCTGCTGGCAAGACCAGCTCTATGGATGATTCCTGCCTGTTCTTCTAGGGCATGAGAGAACTCTGAAAGGAGAGAAAAGGAAATGGCTATCTACACCAACATGAACCATGTTCACCAGTCCCGCACCATCAAGCCGCGTTACGCCCGTACCCAGGCTACCCCGCAGGCTTGGACGCTCGACCCCACGTGGAACACCGCAACTGGTGACATCTTCCCTGGCAGCTGCATGAAGCGCAGCAGCGACGGCAAGGTGACGCTGGCGACCGCCGCTGGCGAGGCTTTCGGCCTGTGCGGCAACTGGATTGCCCCCGTGTACGGCATCGACGAGGTCACTGGCGACGGCAACTGGGACGTGGCCGTATGGGTCCTGGGCAATGATTCCATCATGGCAATCGAGGCCCCCGCGTTCGACACGACCGCCGACTGGGCTGGCGCGAAGGAAGCCCTCAAGACTGGGAAGGTGTACCTCGACGCCAACAACAAGGGCCTGCTGACCATCGTCGAGGCTGAAGCGGGCGAGACCGCCTCTGGCCCGTTCGAGCTTGTCGATGTCGAGGACGCCACCCACATCCTCGTGTGCGGCGCGTAATCAACCTAGTCTTTGAGAGGAGATAGAGAAATGGCTATCGCTAAGAGCAGCATGGACTACATCGAGTCCATGAAGGGCCGCAAGGCCAAGACCAAGGCGCAGCGCACCGCCGCCTTCAACCAAATCAAGATGAACTCGGGCGACCAGGTAGCCGCCATGAGCAAGATTGGCCAGGGCTTCATCGGCCCCGTCATGATGCGCCTCAAGTACGAGGGCATCGTGCGCAACGTGCTGACCGAGGACGTCATCGCCCCTGGTGCCGTGCCCGTCTACGACGTGGCCGACGAGATGGGCCGCGCCTACTTCCTCGAAGGCTACCAGGCCGAGGCCGTCATCAGCCAGTACGAGGGCAAGCGCGTGATGTACCAGTTCCGCCACCTCGCCGAGTTCGCGACGGTGCAGGAGCAGGACTTCCTGGAGCTGACCATCGACATGGCCGACTACGCCATCAACGAGGCCCGTCAGCGTATCCAGGAGAAGGAGGACGGTTACCTGTTCGCCATGCTCGACGTCGCCATCGACGGCATCACGGCGCAGACCCCCGACTGGGCTGGCCAGACCTCCCATGTCGTGCAGGTGACTGGCGACTTCGTGCCCGAGTCGTTCTACGCTGGCGCTGCAATCGCCGCCCAGAACCGACTGGACGCCACGAACATCATCATGAACCCCGCCGACTACTTCGACATGCTCAAGTGGGACCTGACGGCCACCAGCGTCAACTTCAAGGACGAGACGTTCGCTGGCACGCCCGTCACCTCGTTCGCTGGCTTCAACGTGTTCCGCTCGGTCATCTGCCCGCAGGGCGTCGCCTACATGATGCCCGAGAGCGATTACGTCGGCCGCATGCCCGTCCGCAAGTCGCTTGAGATTCGCGACAACAACAAGCTGGAGAACTTCTCCCTGGGCTGGGTGCTCGATGAGTATGTGAACGAGCTTATCCTCAACTCTGGTGGCCTCATCCGCATCGAGAAGTAGCAGTAAAACCGCAGGTAAAACCAAGGTTTTGAAGAACCCCTCAAAAGAGGGGTTCTTTTTTTTTATTAAAATATTTCTAATTCTATGTTATAATTAAAGTGCTGTAATTAAATAATTAGGCGTTAGGAGGGTCAATGGCGGTCAAGGAATGCGCGATATGCGGTAGGGATTTCGAGACTGGCGGGAACGGGAAGGTCTGCGACGCCTGCCATGTCGGCAGATGCGCCGTATGCGGTGCCGAAATCAGGTTGAGCCAGTACCAGTTGAAGCAGGTCATGGATGGCAAGGGCGTCTCATGTTCGGATAAGTGCAGGGGCGAGCTTACGAAGAGGAACCTCATGGAGCGCGAGGGCATCGAGAACGTCAGCCAGAGGGACGCGCTGAAATCGAGGTCTTTCAGGAGGACGTGCAAGCTATGCGGCAATGAGTTCGACGGCGGTAGGACGGCGAGGTACTGCCCCGATTGCAAGAAGGTCACGTGCCCAGTGTGCGGCAAAGAGTTCGAACCTGGCCCCGCGCAGTTTTCCAAGTACGTCAAGCAGGGATGGCTTACTTGCGGGAACGGCAAATGCAGGGCCGAGATGACCAAACGCAACCTTATGGAGCGCGAGGGTATCGAGAACGTCTCGCAGCGAAGCGACGTTAAGGAGAAGATACGCGAAACGAGGCTCAACGATTCCGATGAGACGAAGGCGAAAAGGTCGGCGGCGCTTTCCGATTCATGCTCGAAGAAAGAGGTCATAGCTGCGCGAGCTAGAACAAATATGGAAAAGACGGGATACGAATGGCCGTTGCAGAACCCGAATGTCAGGGTCAAGGCGATAGAGGCATCGAGGTCCGATTCGGCGAAAGCGAAACGTGCCGAGACGAACTTCGAGCGGTACGGTGTATCCAACCCATATCAACTTCACCGCGCTACGGCAGGTTCATCGAAGGTGGAGCTGCATTTCGGCAAGATGCTCGCCGACATGGGCATTGGTTACGATGTCGAGGTTCCCGTAGGCGGGAGGTATTTCGATTTCCGCGTCGGAAATACGCTCGTCGAGATTAATCCGTGGATTTGGCATAACGCGACTTTTCACCCGTTCAGCCCAGACCTGAGCCTCGATTGCTGCAGGCCTGATTATCATTTATCGAAGACCAGGATAGCGTCTGACGCTGGATACAGGCTCATTCACGTGTTCGATTGGGACGACCAGCGCAAGGTGGTGGAGCTGCTTGCCCCCAAAACGTCTATCGGGGCGAGAAAATTGCGCCTGGAGAGAATCGACGACTACGGTACCGTAGCAAGGTTCCTGAACAGTCATCACCTACAGGGCGCGACACGTTCCGCGATGGTGTCATATGGACTGTTGCGCGGAGATGACATCGTATCGGTGATGACGTTCGGGAGGAGCAGGTTCAACAAGAACTTCGATTACGAGATGCTTCGTTATTGCACGAAACCAGGTGTTGCCGTCTCTGGCGGTGCGGAGAGGCTTTTCTCGGCGTTTGTCCGCGAGTACGACGGTTCCATCGTGTCCTATTCAGACAACGCCAAGTTTGACGGTTTGGTTTACGAAAGGCTCGGGTTCTCGTTGGAATCCGAAGGTGTTCCCACCGTTCATTGGTACAACCCAAAGACCGAGAGGCACATCACCGACAGCCTCCTTCGTGCAAGAGGAGTTGACCAGCTTCTCGGCACGTCTTACGGCAAGGGCGCGAGGAACGATGAACTCATGCTCAAGGAGGGGTTCGTCGAGATATACGATTGCGGCCAGTCGCGGTGGGTATATAGACGGGACGGTTAACGCGAGGATATTGCTAAACAGTTTCTTCGTTTATGATTAATGGTGCGTATTTGGTTTCCGAGAAAGGGGATTTTCAATGAATAAAAGGGCATTTATTGCTGGCTATATGATGGCATACCAAAACAAAAAGATGTCTCAAGTGGAGTTGTCTGAAGGCGACCTTTCCGCATTGAGGACGGCGGTTGCCGCCTTGTCGGATGCTTATGTCAAAATAGACGAGGCGAGAGCCGCCATCGCGGTCAGGTCGAACCTCGTGAACGAAACGATGGGTGAGCGGCAAAAACTGACCGATGCCATTGACAAGGTGTCTGAGGTTAAGAGTAATATGGCGTTTTTGCTTGACACGTTTTTATAAGAATTTTCGTGCCATCTTCATCAAGTAAAGGGTGCGGTTAAATAAAAGCATGAAGCCTGTTGGCGAATTGAGGGTGGAAAAGGACGAGACGAAGCGGGCGTTCATCGCGGGATACATGGTCGGGATTGAAAGCAAAAAGGCGGTCGAAAGATGACACAATTTTGGGTTGCACAAGATAAGCGGAAAATGGCGACACAGGACTTATCATATGTACTCGGCTGGTTCGAATACGAGCCAGAAATTTGCCTGAGCGAAGATGTCGAATGGGGTTACTTCAAGCTGATTGACACTGAGCAGAAGGCCCGTGAGTACAATTACCATAGCGACTACTGGGGAGATGCGGAGAGTTATCAGGAAGAGAACGTCGACCTCATGGGCGCGTTGGAGCCTTATGTTGGCAAGGCCGTCACGTTCAGGGATTACATCGACGGTGAGTTCACGCTCCTGGGCATTGCAATCGACAGGCAGTACAACTCTGTCAGCCATACGTGCATCGTGGTTCGCGAGAACGGGAGGGACGCCAAGAGGGCTTTCATTGCTGGATACATGGCTGGTAGCGTTAAAAAGGCAACTGTGGAATGGAACCAGCTTCGCTATGATGAGTTCCCGTTTGGTGACGACCCCGATGAGGCTCCGCTTGAGGCGTACTGGTGTCGTCTCGACGATGGGAACTACTTGATTATTTCCCCTATGGTTTATGCGCCTGTCGGTGGTGAATATGTTCCTAGCGATTGGGCCTGGACGGTCGACTCCGTTCCGCCCGAGGTTGGCATGCGAGATGAGCGTCAAGTCTACGAGATGGTTGACAGCGGGTCGGGTAATGGATATTTCAAGCCAGAAGATGCGCTTGCCGAGTTCAATGAGGCTTATCCAAACGATAGGGCCGCGTTCCGCCGTTCCCGTAAGGTCGGTGGCGATTTCTACGATAAGCTGTTCGACGAAGGTGACAAAGTTTACGACATCCTGTTTGGGTATGATGCGGACGGGCGCAGGTACAAAATCGAAATTTGGGAAAGCGCCGAACCTGGCACGTGGGGGCAGGCCAATTTCAATTATTCAATTGTAGATGCCGATGACTGGTCTGCCGATTACGTTGGGTACGGAGATTACATCATGAAGATGGATAAGCTCTGGGAGCTTCTTGACGATGACCTTCTGAAAAACGGAATCGTATTAGGAGCATAGCGTATGGACCGCAAGGCATTCAAAAAACATTCGTTCTGGCAAGACGGCGACGATTTCGAATGGCATGCGAACGATGACGGATGGCATCGCTCGTACCCGTTCGGATACGCGAAAGTCGTCGACCTCATGGATTGGGGTGCCGAGGGATACGGCGTTCAGGTCTATGGCTACGACGGCAAGCTGTGGGAGATGGTCGGCGTGACTACCCCGCAGGCGGCTATGGATATGGCTGACGAGGAAGCCGAACGGTTCGACCTTATCGGTGACGGCAGCATCATGAGCGCGTCCAAGAGGGCGTTTGTTGCGGGATACATGGCCGCGCAAAAGGTCGCTTGGAATTGGAAAAAGCATCAAAAAAGAATTACGGCACTAGAGTATGACGTGTGGTTTGACGCTTATTGGGGTGCTGGCAAATGGGTTGATGACCCTATGGAAAAGCAGGTTTTTCTTTTTGAGGCATACAATGACGGTAGCTGGACAGTGTCTCGTAAAGACCCGATTTCTGGTCTTTATCAGCTTGGCGACGGTGTGGCAAACAGCCTTGATGATGCAAAACGTTGCTGTGAAGAATGGCTTGACGAACATACTGATAAGATGGAAAACCTTAGAATTGGGTGTCGATGATTACAAGAGCGGCAAGGCGGGAAAATCTGCGGCATTTCCTCCAGATGGAAAGTTCCCAGTTCTTTACGACAAAAGCCTGCTTACGCCAAGTACGTATTTTGCCTCACGTATTGAGGAAATAGGCTTGGCTATGAATATCGGCATGGCCGATGCGGCGTTTATTCTTAAAGACAGGGTTGTCGGTGAGATAAATCAGGGGTTGGATGAATTGCTTGAAAAGGTTCCTGAATATCGTTAGCGCTTGATACGGATATATAACATCCATGTCTGTTTTTCAAACGAAGACCCGCACTAAGCGGGTCTTCGTTATTGGTTGTCGGGTAATTGCCATAGTTACCACGCGCATCTTCGGTTTGCTATATTTCTTTTGGCATTCGAGAATTGGAGGTGTTGTTATGGCGATTACATCCGAGGATAAAATCAGGCTCGCAAATGTATCAAGCGTTAACCTGGTGACGTTGGTGCCCCAGCATATCGTGAGGTACAAGGCGGTGGAACTCGCACCTGGCCAGTCGATGTTGTTCGACGCCGAGGTCGGCAGTCATCCAGGGCCGTTTCTGGGGATGTCGTTGGAACAGGGGAAGATTAGGGCCGTGCCCCTCGATTGGGACGGTTCGGAACTAGATAGCCCCGTCCTCGACCAAGATGGCCCGAAGCTTTAGCCCCATGGCCGATGTAGTTGTATATGCTTACGATAAAGGAGGATTGTATGGCTACGATAACCAATTTGACGAACGATTACCTGTCCATCCCCGTTTCCGAGTACGAGACGAGGCACAAGACCGTTACGCTCGCGCCTGGTCAGGCAAAGCAGATTGACGAATCCGTTATGGGACTGACCGCTGCACAGGAAGCTGGAATGGTGGAGATTGTAGGCGGTGATGATGGCGGCGGCGGTGATGATAGTGCGAAAGTTCTTCTAATCACTTTAACCAATACCCCACAAGCCTCAGATGTTTTTTCATTGGTAACGCCGATTGAGGATATTATCGAGGAATGGCAAAAGCAAGAAACAATACCTATTATTGTAATGACATATTTTTACGGTGGTTCAGTTACATACCTCGGAAGTTGGTATCCTTATGCTTCCAGTCCAACGAACTCATCGCCGATTTTAAATGCGAATAGAACAGACACTAATTTTTCTTCTCCTGTTCCTTTTACAGAAGAAGAAAAGATAGTCATTTCTTACGATGGTTCTATCACTATTAATAATAATCTTGTTAAAGGTTTCTACATTGCAGAATATAATCAGCAACGGCAATTTCAAGGTAATGTTTCTGAATTGCAAAAAGCATATGCTGATAAAATACCTATTTTTGTAAAGCAAAACATTCCAGACGGTGCCGTTATGTTTTTCGCAACCGATATTTATCCATCAACGAGCGGGCTTCCGGAGATAACTTTCAAGACGGTGCAGACAAAAAAAGAAAACAATAAAAACGTTTTAACCGTGATAACACACCACATTCGGACTAGCGATGGTACTTGGACATCTAGCTCTGTAGATATCGTATCTGCATAAGGGTATGTTCGTTTATGAGCGCTCCTGAGAAGCTTAACAAACAAGACAGCGATTAATCTCTAAATTGTAAAATGGGCGCTGGAATTACCCAGCGCCTTTGGTTTTGGTAAAAGGAGCCAGGAGGCTGGCTCCTTTTTGGCTTTTGGGCATGACTCTCGCGTTGTCGCGCTCGGATTGCGCACATTGTTTTGTCTATAATGATTCGCAAGGATTCGCCGATGGCAGGAAGGATTACCAATGTACGTCAAGAATAACACCAATTACAACCAGCAGTTCAAGGCGGGTGGTCGCGGGTTCACCATGCGCCCTGGTGACACCACCTCCATTACCGAGGACGAGTACGGCGACCATGCGGTGCAGTTCCTCGTGGCCCGTGGGGTTCTCTCCGTGCTCAAGGAAGACGAGGGGCTTTCCAATGTCGTTGCGCAGGCAGACGAGAAGAAGGCCAAGGCCGAGGAGCGCAAGCTCGAAGTCAACAAGGCGGGTGAGGACACCACCAAGCAGGTGATGATGGCACAATGCTCCGCTTTCAAGAAGAACGGCGAGCGCTGCGGCAACAACGTCGCCGTCAAGATGAGCGAGTACAGCGAGGACATGCCCTATTTCTGCGGCACCCACAAGAGGGAAAAAGCCGAGGATTACGAGAAGGTCGAGGGCGTGTGGCGCAAGAAGGTGCCCGTCGAGAACGACATGGAGCTGGAGTCGGCTGAGAACCAGGTCACCGATGACGTGATTAGCGATGACGAAATCGCTGAGGCGCTTGCTGAGGCGCTTGTCGAAGAGGAATAGTAAATATATACAGTGGTCGCGATAGCGTCCGTCAGGCGCGACCACAATCCCTCTGGCGCGAAAAGAAGTGATGTCTATGACGTTGAGATATGCAGATTTGGACGAGCAGGCGTGCGAGGTCGTCGACCTCGTCATGGAGGAGTTCTCCGACATGTTCGACAATGACGAGTTCGGCCCGTTCATCCAGGACTTCACGCGATTCGGCAGGGACAGGTACGCCGCGTTGCTCGAACTCGCGATAGGCGATGTCGAGATGGTCGTGGGCATCACTGGGCTTATGTGGGGCGTCGGGACGTTCCCGTATAACAAGGTCATCGCGAAGCGCTGCCTGACGCTTGCGCTCACCATAGAGGTAATCAGGCACTTCATGCGCTCCTACGTGGAGATTCCCGATACGGGGAGGGTCGGCGCACCAGATGTGGTGAGGCGTGATTACCTGAGCAGGTGGCAGGGGTTGCTCAACGATTACCAGAACCAGTTGAAGGATGCGGGGAAGAAATTGACCGCCGAGCTTTACACGGACGGCTACGCGCATTACACGAAGGTGCTGGTCGACCTTCCGTCGATGCGCGGCGTCGCGAACCTGGACCAGCCAGCGGAACGTCCGATGTACGGTTGGTGGTGGTAGCCGTGATTCGCGAGGTGGAGTACCAGAACCCCTTCGGCATCACATACGTTGAGGAATGCACCCGCAAGGAGCTTCTAGAGAGCATATCATACGCCGTCGATGATGCCAGGAGCGGTTATTACTGGGACGATTACTCGATATGGGTCGAATACGACGACGGCTCGTATTTCAGCTATATCGAAGGTGATATGGACGGTGTGTTCAGAAAGCAGCACATCAAGGGAATAATCGTGAGCAACGGCAGCACATACGAGGTGTTCGGCCAGTACAAGATGGTTGACGACAACATGCTGGTGGAGTTGGTCTGATGGCGCGTAACCAGATATGGAACAAGGGTTCTCGGGTGAGCAGGGAAGTGCTGTTCACCCGCCGCTCCGTCATGGACGGCATGCGCTGGGCTGGCACGAAGATGGTCTGCCGAATATCGCGCTCCCAAGGTGAGATTGACAGTGGCGAGCTAAAGCATTGCCCCCATTGCTGGGATGAGGTTCTAAAGCAGGTTTCAAACACAAGGTGCCCGTATTGCCAGGGAACTGGCTACGAGCTTGGCTACAAGGAGCCTTTCGTTCTGTGGTGCTCGATTCACGAGAACTCGCCGATGGACGAGAAAGACGAGAAACCTGGTATCAGGGATGACCAGAACGTTCGGCTCGTATTGCCCTGCGAGCCGATATTCGGCGACGGGGACGTGTTCGCCGAGATTAGGGCGGAATGTAATGGGCACGTCACCGAAATCGGAAGGATTTTCCAGCTTGACGGCCCGATAGAGCGCCAGACGATACAGGGCTGGGTGTCCGATGACGGGCATGACGGTTACAGGCGAACCCGAGTCGAGGACATAATCATAGCGCAAAGGGGCACGGCGAAACTGCTTCTGCCGTCAAGCCCAGTGTATGAGGCTGGCGTTGATTTCTGGGATTGCGGATGCGATTGCGGGTGCGAGGTCGACGGGCCGACCCCAGACATTCCGCAAGGCGACCAGCCGACGGTCGACATGGATTCCATTGACCCGTCGTTCGAGCAGCCGTATGACTGGTGGAACTGATGGCTGGCGAGTACGAGCGTGCGCTGTGGGACGCCGCCGAGAGCGCCTGCTACAAATGCGCTCAGTTTGCTGGGCAGAGGTTGAAATCGTTGAGAGGCGGGGTCAACGCTTTTTACCCGAACGTCGATGTCGACAATTGCAGGTTCAGCGTCGGCATAGTTGAGAAATATGGGTATCTCGTCTACCAGGACACTGGATTCGCCACCTTCGTCATGTCGTCGTTGATGGGCAAGACCATACCCATGCTCATAAACGGCCAGCTCATATTCCGCAGGGCGACGAGAATCAATCGGTTCCGACCTGGCAGGAAGGTGTATTGGAGAAGGGGCGCGGACGGGGAGCTTATCGCGAGCGAGGAGCAGCGTCGTTCGTGGGTGCATCCTGGCATGCCCCCAAAGAGCTTCTTGTCTGACGGGGTGAACGCCGCTGCGGTCGAGCATGCGCAGGACATATACGAAGCGCTCGTCAAGGACATGGAGGAGACGTTCGATGACGAACTTATATAGGTACCCAGACAATGTAATCAAGCGCGGCGACAGGGCTGTCGGGTACTTCACGGCTTGCCTGCGTGCTGGCGTGGACGTGACCAGGAAGCTCTTGAACTCGGATGAGTACAAGGCCGTTCACGGGTTCGACGAGATACCAGTCAACATGGAGTACCCGATGGAGGGGCAGCGTTACCCATATGTCCAGGTGATGTACCAGAACTCGAAGTTCTATCCAGCGTCGCTCGAAGAGAAGGGGCATTACAAGCCAGACGTAGACAGCGATTCCGTCGCCGATTACGCGAGCGTGTACCTGTTCGAGGGCAGCTACCTAATCTCGATTTACTCGAACACCATATTGGAGCGCGAGACGATAGCCGATTGCATGATAGGCATGATGGGCATAGACGACGCCTATAGGGACGGGTTCTACGACACGCCCTATGTTAACGTGACCCCGAACATGCACACGCTCTCGTCGCCGACCGCGAACGAGAGCGTCGGAACGCCGTGGGATGCCGACGCCCTTACATGCTACAGGCAGCTCAGGTTCGATGTTCGGGGCGAGTTCCTGTACAGGGTCGGCACGCCAGTAACTTACATCGAGTACATCGACATCCTCGGGAAGTTGCATGATTTCTCGGGCAAGGACACGGGAGAGCAAATCCACGCAAGACTTCCCGTTGATTCTGGCGAATGATACGATTGCTTGAGTATTAACCGATAAATGAGAAGGAGGGTTTGGCTATGCCGATTACAAATAGCTACAGACTCCCTGGCGTCTATTCCGAAGACAGGACTGGGCCGTTTGTCGAGGCGGCTGCTGGCGGGAATGCCGTGCTGGCAATTGTCGGCCCGTCCCGTGGGTTCCTCACCGCATCGACACAGACGGTGATGACGGGTAGCGACAGCGTGAGTTTTGACAATGACGGTGTCATTGAGGGCAGCGCGAGCATAACGAGCAGGCTGAACGGCGCGACGTTCGAGAACGGCGAGGACTTCACGCAGTATACCGACCTTGACGGTGTCACATCCGTCACGCGCAGGCTTCAGACGCTCACGCTCGATAGGAAATCCGTAATCAATTACCGCAAGACCTATTACACGTCCGAGCAGATTTTCAGCATCATGTACGACGCTTACGGTGCGGAGGTCGAAGGCTATCCCATCAGCGGCACGGTGACGGTGTACGACGCCACGGCTGGCCAGGAGGCGCAGGCGGCTGCTCAGGCGCAGGAGGAGCAGCAAGCTGGTGAGGGCGAAGGTGAAGGCGATGGTGAGGGCGAAGCCCCGTCCGAGACTCCCGATACCCCTGAAACCTACGATGTGCTGCTCACCGAGGGCGTGGACTATGAAATCGACTACGTCAACGGCACGCTCGGCGCATTGAACGGCGGCAGGCTCGCCACCAGCGAGGCCAACGGCCACGAGTTGCTGATTGGGTACAGCTACACCGAGGCCGAACCCGTCATGCTCGTCGGCGAGAGCGCGTATACGCTTGAGCACAGCTTCATCTCGAAAGACGGCTTGGCCAACGGCTCTGCAATCATCGTGTCGTGCCCCTATGTCGACGGCGATGATGTGTACGATTGGGGTAGCACCCCTGGCTCGGAGGAGCCTTACGTCGAGGGCATCGACTTCGTGATTGATTACCAGACTGGCAGGATTACCAGGACGGCTGACTCTCGTATCCCGTCGTTCAGCGCCGTGTTGCGCAATTACATGTACGTGTCGTTCGCCTATTGTGCGATTCGCGACGGCGAGAGCGTCGTCATCAGCTATGCGTACCAGGACGATGAGTACGGCACGCCGCAAATCGTGTCTTCTTATGCTGAGATGGCGAGCATGTTTGGTGCCGCGTGGGATAGCGATACTGGCGATATCGTTTCCCCGCTTTCCATGGCGACGTACCTGGCGTTCCAGAACGGTGCGCCGTACATCTACGTCTGCCCAGTCAAGGGCACGGTCGGTGCTGACATGTCCGTAACCTATTCCCCTTCCGCGTGGGAAGAGGCTTTCACGGCATTGTCCCGCGTTGATGGCATTGATATCGTGGTTCCGCTCACTGGCGACGCGACCAACCTCTCGTTTGCAACGGCGCATATCACGCAGATGAAGGCGAACATGGACGAGCGCGTGTTGATTGTCGGACTCGACGGTGTTTCCAATACGGTTACTGATGCCACGCTGCTATCTACGGCGAAAGGCTTTTCGAATGCCGATGTATGGCTCGTCGGCCCTGGCACGTTCAGGTTCCGTAACCCGATTCGCAACACGGTCGATGTCGTCGCTGGTTACTACATGGCCGCAGCGGTCGGCGGGTACAATTCGTCTGTTCCGCAGTACACGCCGCTCACGCGCAAGGTAATCTCTGGTTTCTATTCGGCAAACGAGTATGCCACGAAGCTCGTCAAGACGAACATGTGCGCCAACGGCGTCATGTACGTCGATGAGGTCAACGGCCAGATGAGGGTTCTGCACGGCACATCCACGAATGTGAGCGCGATTGTACCGAGGGAAACCAACGTCACGCTCTGCAAGTATTTCATCATCAAGTCGCTGAGGGATTCGTTTGAAGAGGGCTATATTGGAGAGCTTATCACCGACACCACGCTTTCGAACATCGTATCGACGGTTTTCTCCATGTTGACCGATATGGTCGAGGATAGTTACATGTATTCTTTCGACCAGCTGAATGTCGCCGTCAACAGCAATATCCCGACGCAAGTCGATATCTCGTTCGTATACAGGCCAGTCTTCAGCATGAATTACATTCAGATTACGTATGCAATCGACATGAGCACTGGCGACGCCAGTATTTCTGAAGGGTACTAAGGAGGGGTGAGTTATGGCTCAAACTCAAGTGAGGGTTCCTGGCGGCGGTAACACGTTCATCGCTATGGGACTTGCAAACTCAAAAGGTAAGGGCTACGTTACCAATCTCGCGTTCCTCGCGAACGTGAACGACCGTCCTGGCCCCGCTGTCGGCAGGGTTACTCCGATTCACCCAATCGGACATGCATATCCTGTCGATATCGCGATTCCGTACGCCCAGAGCATGGGCACCTTAACGCTCACCGTCTGGGCTACGTGGGGCAAAGATGGATGGGTGTCCGCATTCATGAATAACTACAACAGGAGTCCGTGGAAAAATTACAAGGCCGTGCATAACTTTAGCAAGCATCAGCCGTGCGACCTTCGAGAGGTTCTTGAGGCGCAGAGGCTCAACGGCGGATACCTGCTGTGCAAGAAGTACGAGCGTGGTCGTAATGGCAAAATCGCACGAGTCAAGAATTACCAAAAATGCCTTATCTCGGACATTGACGCATCCGACAACGTCTCGATTGATACCATGGAGCAGAGGGTTACGATTACCTGTAACTATGCTTACGTGACCGTGACCAGCGGAGCCGATTCCAACAACAAGGGTATTTCCAACAGCGGAATCATCTACTCCTCGTAGTCGGTTTGCGTGTTTCTGTGTTTCGCTTAGAAGCGCCCACATGTGGGCGCTTCTTTTTATAATGTAACTTGTCGCGATGGAAGGGGTATACATGAGAAGGGTAAAAGCACAGTCGGATTTTGTCGATGACGTTGACATGGATGAATTTTCCGAGATAGACGAACTTGTCGGAGTGGAAAAGGCTGAAGATGAGAGCGATTCCGAGCTTGAGTTCCCCGAAGAGCATTATCAGCCGCTAAGGGGGCTTTTGTTTACGGGAGAACTTGTAAAGAACTTCACCTATGCGGGACACGATTTCCTGATAAAGACACTTACGGAAGGTCAGGTGCTCAGGATAGGTCAGTTGATGGCCACCTACAAGGGCACGTTCTCTGCCGACGAGGCGCGTCGTTGCTTCACGGTTGCCGCCTGCGTCAAGTCCGTTGACGGATATCCGTTGGTAACGGACCTCAAGCCTCGGATTGACCCAGACGATGACGGACTTCTTGAGAAGATAGGCGTCGTGAAGAGATGGTATCCGCCCGTAGTGAGCTACGTGTACAGCATGTACCTGGAACTTGAGTCGACCGAGTTCGCCGTTATGTCTTCCCTAAAAAAATAATTGGGCTTGTGGATACCCCCGAAGGTAGGATGCGGGTCGAAGGCCCGCTCGTATGTTGCCTGCAAGCCGATGAACGGGGGCTTTTGGTCGGCGACCTCAATGCCGTCCAATCCGTTGCGGTCGATGTCGTGCGCGTTTACAAGATGTCGGTCGAACGCGATGAGCGCGACAGGAAGATTGAAACCGTGAGGGACATAATAGACCTGTACATGAAGCTGAATTTTCCAGAGCAGTTCGATGTCATAGAGCGTAGCAGGGCGGCGAACATCGAAGAGGAAAAGCCGAACCAGGAACTTGTCGCAGACACGATGGATGAGATGTACGAGCAGTTAATGCAGATGGCCGATATGTTTTAAGAGCTTCGCCGTTGCTAGAATTGACGGCGACGAAGGGGGTTCTTATGCCAGCAGATGAATCGACGGTGCAGATATCGGTGGCGGAGTCGGCGGAAAACGCCGCTTCGATTAGGCGTCTGGCTGACGCGCTACGAGTTTCGGTCGACAATCTCGTCGGTGTGAGCGATTCGTTCCGCACGGCTATCGAATCGCTTTTCGAGGCGGCTAAGGTGATAGAGTCTGCTGGCGGCGAGATTGCGAACAGCGGTGCCGTCTCTGGCGCAAGTCATGAGTTGGTCACTGGAACCGACGAAAACCCCATGTCAGAAGTTATCGAGGATAACGTGAGGGCCATATCGGCCATGTCGGACGGCATGGATGCGACATCGGAATCGCTAGACTCCATGTCCGAGTCCGTTTCCACGGCGACCGAAAACGTCGATGGGCTGACTGACGCTACGGAACGGGCAAGCGATGGCATGTCCGATGTCACCGAAGCGCTCGTCGGGGCTGGAAATAATGATGTTGGCATGGCTCAGGCCGTCGAGGACACGACAGGTTCGGTCAGCGACTTCGGAAACGATGTGGAGAGCGCCAGCAAGAAGGTTAAGGGCGCTGCGGATAGCGCCTCGGAATCGCTTGGAAATATAGGTGGTCTCAGCATCGGCGACGCCGCTGGGGAGATTTCCGATGCTGGCGAGGCCGCGACCACGTTAGCGGATAGAATTTCTGGCGTCAGGGGGTTTGATAATCCCTTGACAAAGGCTACCGACAGGTTGTCTGGCATATTCGGCGACCTCGGCCTTGAGCTAGGCGGCGCAGACGGCCTTGGCGGTCTTGTGGGCAAGCTGACGAAGTTCGGTGGCGCTATCGGCATCGCGGCGTCCGCCGTCTTGGCGATTGGCGGCATCGTCAAAGAGGGCATCGACATGTATCAGACCGCGAGGGACGTGTCCATCGACCAGACTGGCAGGGACGGCGACCTGACGCTAGGGGCGAGGGAGTTCGCCCAGGCGCAGTTCGCGTCGTTCACGTCGGGATTGAGCGAGGAAGAGGCGACATCCATCCAGGAGAGCCTTATCAGCGCCAGGTTGCCGTTCGGCAGCACTGGGGCTGGCGGCAGTTACGAGGAGGGGTTCGCGTTCTCGCAGAACGCCAGGCTCAACTACGGACTCGACGCCAACCAGGCCGTCAAGCTCTATGTCGACCAGGTGAGGAACCAGAACAAGTCGGTCGAGGAGGTCAACGCGCACCTTGAGAGGCTTGCGGAGATTTCCGAGAAAACGGGCATAACGCTTTCCGAGTTGCATGAGGATTTCAACAGTACCGCCCAGAAGCTCGAAAGAAGCTTCGGTGATTCTGGAACCGATGCCGCGATGGCGATTGAGAGCATGTTCGGCTCCGATGAAGAATTGCAAAAGCGTGCAGACGAAGGTGATGCGCGAGCGGAGCAAATGCTCGCAGCCAAGAGCTTCGTCACAAACACGCTCGGCTCGACTGGGTTCGGCCCAGGGACGCTTGCGGCGGATATATGGGATGATGTCGCAGCCGAGATGCCTGGGGCCGATTCCTGGCAAATCGCCGTCGCCGTCGCACAACGGGCGCATATGATGACGCGTAACGGAGGCAAGGGAGGGAAGCTATTCGAAACGCCGCTAACCGATGATGGCAAGACGTTCTACCAGTACATAGAATCTGGCGATTATGACGGGCTTGAAGATGCAATTCGGAGGATATACAACGACACGGACGGCACGATTGACTGGAACAAGGCTGGGTTCCAGCAGGAGCTTTTTGCGAACGGGTATTTCCCCGAAGGCGTGGATGACCCCAAGAACGTGAGAGATTACGTTGAGATGATTAACACGGGCACCAGTCCCGAGAACGTCATGAAGGTCAACCAGGAGAACGAAGAGCGTGCCCAGGCTGCGCAATTGACGGAGCAGGCGTTGGGCACGACCGATTTATATAACGGCCAGTCGATAGAAGAGTTCTCCATGAACCAAGACTCCTATCTCGGCGGTTACGCTTCTGGGTTGCAGAACGCGACGTATCAAAAGGGCGTGGAGCGGGTTCGGGATTATATTGAGTCTGGGCATAGCGCCGATGAGTCGCGGAATTTGGCAAGGGCCGACCTCGGTCTTTCCGAAAACCCGTTGTTCGGAAGTTTCATATCTCCGCTATCGCAACCGTTGAGTAGCGATGGGAAGAGTTTCAGGGATTATTACCAGCAAGGTGATTTCGACGGGCTTAAAAACGCCATAGAGTTTGCGAAAAACAACAGGCCAGAGTTCTGGGCACGGGTTGTATCGGCGCTGAGAGGGATTGGCATATCGGATGAGATTTCGTCTGACACCGACTCGCTGCTCGACTACGTGAGAGAATTGAAGGGGTTCGGCTCGGCGGGTTCTGGTTCTGAGGCAACAAGTGAGACGCCTCAGCAGTCGACGCAGTCTACATCATCGTTCTCTACGGCGTCGGCTGGAACAACGACGAGCGCGGCGAACAGGAGCGTGACACCTTCGATAGAGTCCTCTACCGCATCGACTGGAACCATGACGAGCGCAGATTCCGTTTCTGGCGGAGGCTCTAGCATAGAGGAGCTTGTCGAGAGCGAGAACTACGGCAAGCTGGGCGATTACGTGACGAACGTCGGGGCAATGTCCGATGAGGCGTTCAACATCGCGAAGGACAAGCTCGCGGAGTATTACCCGAAAATCGCGAGCATGGATACCGCCGCACAAGTCAGCGAATACCTCAAGAGCGGCGAGGCCGAGAAGGACATGGAGGAGAAGCAGAAGGAACTCAACGTCAACATCGAGCTTGCCATCGAAGGCGAGCTTGGCGAGGTATTGCATCGAAAGATGGTGCGGTACGAGTGGCGAAACAAGCTCGACGAGAACGAAGGTGCGTAGACATGGCAACGGTATCAATCATGACATCCAACGGCGAGGTGAAGCTCGATTTGCTGCCAGAGACGGCGGCATGGTCTTATGCCATGAGGATACAGAGCTTTGACACTTACGATGGGCGCGTCGTCCAGCTCCTCGCATGCAACATCGAGTCGCTGTCCATCGAGGGGTACATCATGCAGAGTCGCGGGGGCAAGGTTGGCAAGACATGGAAAGAGTCCGTGTTAAAGCCGAGGAAGTCTATGACTGCGGAACAGAAATCACAGATAGCCTCGCTAAGAAGCAACATTGATTATCTGAAGAACGATATAAACACGTTGTCCGCCAAGATAATGTCCACTTCGAGCAAGAAGAGGAAATCAGAGCTTACAAATCAGCTTAACGAGAAAAGGGTCGAGCTTGCACGTGCCGAGGCGATGCTCGATACGGTCATGTCGCACGTAAAAAATGTGAACAGAACGCGAACGGTGCAGGTTGAGCGTTTCGTGTATGAAAACGAACCCGTGAGCCAGCAATGGCAGGGAATGCGCGACTTTGAGGAAAAAGTGAAAACGATAATGGAGACGCATGCGAGCATAGCGTCGTCGGGCAAGGGCAAGAGCGTGCCAGCGAAGTTCAGGTTCTCGGAGGTCGGGTGGTACGGCGACGTGTATCTTGTCGGGTACAACGATGTCCGCTACGAGCCTGATATACCAGCCGTCAGGTATACCTTGAAATTCGAGGTCGCTGGTGGCTTCGACACCATAAGGGAGGCTGCATCGAGCAACGGGCTTGAGAACATCGCGGACGGCGTCGGATGGGTTAGGAACGTATATAACACGCCGACGATGTCATGGGAGTCCGTGAAAGAGGCGCTTGGCAACGTCATCGACGATGCGGGTACGCACGATGCGTCGAACCCCGCCGATTTCCTGAAATATCTCGAAGAGGCGCAATCTGGCTCGTCAGATGGAAATGCCGACGGCGCGAAGAACGTCGATTCGGACGAGGGATTCATCGGGAAGATGGAGAAGGTGATTGACGGTGCCACTAAAATGCACGACAACATGCTGATAGCCCTCGGGCTTGTCGGGAAGAAGAAGTAGCCATGGCGAAGAAGAAAACGGACGGCCAAAGCGCCGCGAAGGACAAAGAGAAGGTTAAGCGGGAGAAGGAGGCTGCGAAGAGGGCCGCAGCCGATGAAAAGCGCAATAGGGAGAACATCAGAAGGCTTGAAAAGCAAGCTGCAAGGGCATTGGTCGAGCAGTATAGGGGCTATAACGACCCGAGAATCAATTCGATTTTGGATAAGATTGAGAATTCTGGCAACTCAATCAAGGAGCTACAGAAGCAGGTTTCCATCCTCAACGAGTCGTTGAAATCGTCTAAATCCGTCAAATCGAACCTTGAGAACGAGAAGAAGGCGGAGCTTCATTCGATTGAATCCGCGATGAACGACGCGATGGGCAGCGGGAAGACCGAGAAATACAAGCTGCTCAAGAACAAGTTCGAAACCGTATCCAGCGATTACGACAACAAAATCAAGATGGTCGATATCGAGATATCGTCAATCAAGTCGACGATTGACGGGTTCAACCGTGAAATCGAGTCGTTCAAGTCGGATATAGATGCATATGTGTACGAGCTGACCAATGTCGGCGATTTCGTCAAGAAGTACGGCTCAAGGGGAGGGTCGAAGCAAAAAAGGAAGTCGGCATCGGTTACCAGGGGCTATGATTACGAATGGTATGACACGAAGGCTGGCAAGTACAAGAACGGCACGTTCACATATTCTGGTAAATCGTTCAAGGTGTACGTGATTTCGTTTTCGTATTCATGGTCGCTTGCTACGAAAGGCTCGTCTCAGGCGAGGCAGCGCCAAACGGTATATCCGTTCAGGGCGATGCAGAGCGACCTGAACGTGACGTTGCAGTTCGACGGCAGGGAGGAGCTTCTGAAGTTCGCGGATTACGCGAGGGGTTACCATATCGCGGTGACGAGTTATTCTGGGCTTGTCGGCAGCGGCGTCCCCAACATGAACTTCAAATTGAGGTTAGGTAAAGGCGATGTCGTTGATTACGATGTCGCGCTCCCGTCGATTCCAGTAGCCCAATCGAACGATTCGGTTGCGCCGACAATGAAGCTGACGTTGAAGATTCTCCGTGACGAGATGTTCGGCGCATGGGTTAACGATGTCGCGGTCACGACGCAGGACAGGAGCGTCACCGACACGCTCAAGAGCGCAACGCTCGTCGCGCCAGATGACGTTAGGGACTCGGAAACCCGAGACTCCATGTTCACGTGGTTGGGGATACGTCGATGAAGATACTGTCCTACAGCCCATCAGTCGAGGCTTACGTGAGGTCTGGAAACCTTGACAAGTACATAGACCTGACACCAGACATAGTTCAATGCTCCGTGAGCAGGAAGACCGATGCCGCGTCCGAGTTCTCCATGACCCTCCAGAACCCGAACTGGAAGTACAACGGCGTGTTTACGCCGTTCGACCCGATAGTGATATTTGCGACGAAGGTCGAGCGAAGGAAGCTGTTCACGGGGTACATATCGACATGTGACGCGTTCCAGCTCTACCAGGGTGATTTCAAGTTGAGCGGAGTTTGCACCCTGTACAGGATACAGCAGACGTTCTGGGACCCGCTGATTTACGAGAGCCAACAGTTGTTGATGAGCGACGCTTATCATAACGGGAGCGTCGATAACGGGTATGCCGACCTCGTCGTGAGGCTGCTCACGCAGGTCGGTCATTGGCCGAAGGACTCGATTTACATACAGGATTCGCCGCCGCAAGAGGCGATTGACATAGCCCATGAGATGTATGCCGCGAACCTCGACTCTTCTGAACAGTTGAAGTCGATGGTCGATGATTTTTACGATGTGTTGAGGACTCACGGGCCAGTGATATCGGGCGGCTCGTCAACGTCAACGTCGACGGGTGGCGGAGTATACGACATCAACGACGCCAACATGACGAAGGCGCAGAGGGACATAGTCGAGACGGCCATGAGCGGAAGGGTTCCTGGCAGCGCGGGTATGTGCCTTGCGTGGGCGAACGACGTGTGCGATGCGGCTGGGCACCCGTTTCAACGGTTCCCCGCCGCGATGGACGTATGGGACAACTGGAAGGACACTGGCGGAACGGACGTTGAGAACGCACCACCAGGAGCGCTCATGATAGGTTCTGGCAGCGGCGGCGCTGGTGCCCTCTACGGTCATATAGGGATAATGGTCACGAACAGGATGGTCATATCGGAGGTTGGCGGACAGAAAACCGAGTCCATACAGTCGTTCTACGCGTGGCAGACTGCAACTTGCAGGGGCATAACTGGCGCTGCTGGATGGGTTCCAGTGCCAGGTGTCGAGTACGCGAAAACGCAGGGCGGAGGGTCTTACTCTGGCATAGACATGACTTTATCCGAGAGCAAGTTCGTGGAGAAATGGGGGCCGAGAATCGACAGGTTCACTGAGACGTATATATGCACGCCGTCCCTGTACCCTGCGAGGACTGGCGCTCTTCACGGTCATGGCAACGCGATAGCGCTTTACGCCAGGAGGAACGGTCTTGACCCGCGTATCCTGGTGGCGATATCTTGCGCCGAGTGCGGGTACGGCAACGTCGTGACTTATGGCGGCTCGGCAGGTCCGCTGAACTACTTCTCCTGGTCGAGCGGTCTATGGTCGAATACCATAGACGGCATGATTCAGGAATTCTGCGAAAAGCTCGGAGGCCCGAATTCGACGGCTGGAATCAACGGCAAGGGGTACGCTGGACTCGACATGGAGGGCTTCATAGCAAACGGATACGGCGGTGCTGACGCGGAGAACGCGTACATCAGGCAGCACTGGCCACCTGTGATTAACGGCATATAAGGCGGTTGCGGTATGAAGATATTGTCGTATAGCCCGTCATGTGAGGCGTATGCCGAGGTGTATGACGGCGCTGGCGGACGCAAGTACATAGACCTGACGCCAGACATAGCGTCGATGCAGGTGACGAGGCAGAGCGTTGGGGCGTCAACGTTCACGGTCACGCTCCAGAACCCGAACTGGAAGTACAACGGGGTGTTCACTCCGATGGACAGGATTGTGCTCTTTTGCACGAAGGTCGAGCGAAAGAAGCTGTTGACTGGCTATATAACGGATTGCGATGTGTTCCAGCTCTACCAGGGCGATTTCAAGTTGAGCGGCCAATGCTCGCTCTACAGGATTTACCAACTGTATTGGGACCCGCAGATTTACGAGAGCGGCAGGTTGCTGTTCGAGCACCGTTCGACCAACAAGGAATGGTTGGGGTTCGGACAGACGATAATCGAGCTTCTGACGAAGGTCGGCGGGTGGCCGCAGGACAAGATATTCATAGGCGACATTCCGCAGGAGGCCATAGAGTTCGCCCATGAGATGTACGCCGCAAACCTCGATTCGTCGAATCAGCTGAAGTCGATGGTGAACGATTTCTACGAGGTGTTGAGCACTCATGGGCCGAAAGCGTCGGGGACCGTCGATGTCGCTGGCGGCGACGGGGGAATACTGTCTTCGGACACAAGCGGTGGCGCAAGATATCATCAGACGCAGGGGAACGGGGAGAATTGCGGAGCTACTGCGGTGGCGGTCGGCATAAACATCCTGCTTGGGTTAACTGGCGACAATGCATACGACAACCTCTCCGTTTGGCGTGCGATGGATTGCGATACGACAGTCAACCTACTCGGCAAGACGCAGAGCTTCATAGGTAACAATGGTCTTTCAGATAAATTGTCCGCTTATGCGCTACCAGGTGGTTCTGATACGCACGCCACATCGGCGTATAAGGACGAGCTGTCTCAAGGGCATGTGATTATTTCTTCGTCTGGCGCTGGCGCTCCCTTCCTCAACGCCGATGGTTCCGCGCCCCGCAATTACGAAGGGCATTGGATTTGCTTCTACTGGTATGACAACGGAACATATTATGCCAATGATTCGGCGGTTGGCTCTGCAGCTGGTGCTGGCGTCGGGTATTCCGAATCTGGGTTGCAGGCGTGGCTCGATGGCCGCAGCTACCATTGCGCGTTCGTGATAGCCGCGAAGGGCGTTAGCCCGTTGAAGCAGAACAGTGAAGAGGCGAAAGCTCGCGGCAATCATCAGCTTTCTGGCGGAGAGCTTGGTAATCCCCTGAGCGGAGAGTCATACACCGTATCGTCTAGTTTCGGCCCGAGGGAGGGCACGAACCACAACGGAATAGACCTTGCCGCAACGACTGGAACCCATTATTATGCAGCCGATGATGGTCAGGTCACGCATTCGACGAATGACGGTGGATATAACGGCGGCGCTGGCAACTGGGTGGTCATCGACCACGGCAACGGAATCGTCACGAAGTACATGCATTCTTCTGCAACCTACGTGACGGCTGGGCAGCAGGTTCGGAAGGGCGACCATATAGGCGATGTGGGTTCGACTGGCCAATCGACTGGTCCGCATTTGCATTTCCAGGTTGAGGTCAATGGCGTGCCAGTCGACCCCGCTCCGTATATTGGATTGTGATGGTGTTATATGAAGATACTCTCCTATGCCCCGAGCGTGAGCGTCGTCGTCGCCATGACGAGGGCTGGCGAAACGTCATACAAAGACCTTTCCGATGATGTGGTCCAGTGTACCGTCAACCGCAAGACGGACGGCGCTTCCACGTTCACGGTCAAGTTGCAGAACGTCAACTGGAAGTACAACGGGTTCTTCATGCCGATGGACAGGATTTCCATATCTTGCGTCAAGGTCGATTCACGCAAGCTGTTCACTGGTTATATAACAGACACCCCGCAATTCACGGCCTATAGCGGCGACGTGACGATAAGCGGGTCGTGTCCGATTTACCGATTGCAGCAATTGTACTGGGACGCGAGCCTCGTGAAGAGCGCAAAGCTCATGGGCATGTTGCATGGCGCTGAAACGTGGGACGAGGTTTTGGTCAACCTCTTGACGAAGGTCGGCGGGATACCAGCCGACAGCATATTCATCGGCGACATGCCCCAAGAGGCGATGGACGCCGCGAGGGAGCTGTACCAGGCGAACCTAGATTCATCTGAGCAGTTACAGTCGATGGTGAACGACTTTTACGAGGTTTTGAGGACTCACGGGCCAGTGATTTCGTCATCGTCATCGACCTCAACCTCGTCAACCGATTCTTCTTTCTCCGCGAGTGGCGTCGGCGGCGGTGCCCTGTTCGGCAATATTGATTTCGACATGTCGGAGAGCGAGTTTGTCAAGGAATGGGGAACGAGGATAGACAACTGGTACCGAACGAAGTGGGCTGGCTCGCCCCTTGAGGGTCATGGTGAGACATATGCGAGAGCTGCTTACAGGGTGCGTTTCGACCCGAGGTTCCTTCCCGCCGTTTCTGGTGCCGAGCAGAGCGGCGGACTTGTCGAGTCTGGTCTTAATGGCAATTATTACGGATGGGCGGTGTACGACAGCGGAATAGGAAGCCTTGCGTATTCGGCAAACGGAATAGACGCATGGATATATTATCTCATGTCCGATGAGGCGTTGTTCGCTGGTCAACCGCTTTACACGTGCAGTTGGGACCTTATCGCGTCATCTTGGGCGAGCAGTTCGGCGTGGGCCGATAGAGTTGCTGGTTTCATGTCGGAGATATAGGCGCGTTTTCGAAATGGTGCCATAACTACTGTCGGCCTTATAATTTCAACTGTCGATGGAAGGAAAACTCATGGCCGATGACGAGAAATACGTTCTGGGGAAATACACGGTGCCGAACAAGGGCGCTGGCGACAACGATGCTGTGTGCAAGGGCAGCGACACGAACGGACTGCAGCCAGATTTCAGGAAGGCCGTGGAATCACTGAAGGCATCGAAGGAGCTGAAGGGGCTTGGCTACTCCATCGTCGTTGGTGCTCGTGGATACATGCCAAGGTCAACGGCGCAAGAGCAGAGCAACAGGGGCAATGACGCTTATCTGCGCAACCTATCCTATTTCGGATGGGGGCTTGGCTGGCAGGTGGTGAAGGTTCTCAAGGACGGCGAAGAGGTGTCGTTCGATGTTTTCGACAGCGACGGCCAGCTCAAGTCGCTGCTTAACTCTTACGGACTCTGGGGGTACTGCTATTACGACAAGGCCGTTCTCAAACTTGCGTTCATCAAGCCGCTGGACGTTTCGTTCTCGTTTTCCTCCGACGTGAAGGAGTTGTCGTATGATGGCGAGAACACATCTGCCGCAGACGCTTGCGCCGAACAATACGAATCGAAATATGGGGATTCCGCGTCATCCGTTTCTGGCGCATCATCTTCGTCATCTGGCGGCTCATCTGGCGGGAGCATAGCGGCTGCGTCGTATTTCTTCGCAAATCAGTTCAATGCGATGGTTGATTCAACCGAGGCGAACCTGCTCAAAGGCGTCCGCGCCTTGGCAAACGATGTCCCGTTATGGGATTACGTCAAGAAAGCCGTGAACTCATCGCTTCGCGCATGCTCGTCTGACCCAGACGGGAACTTCATCGCATGGTACCCAGATTATTACGGGCTGTATTACGACACCGTCACGACCAACATAGAGCTTATAGAGCTTCAGGACCTCACCATCACGCAGTCCGACAAGGAGTTTTACTCGCACGTGTTCTGTCCTGGAGTGACCGTGGACGGTAGCAAGATGGACATGTTGTTCACCCAAGGCGTCGTGTCAATCGAGACGGACGACGCGGCAACGGCGCAAGCCGCAGAATCGGAACTGTTCGAGACATCCGAAGCATCCGATGCCGTGTCGCCGTTGCTCGCGAAGATGATATACATCCCAGAGGGAGAGGAATGGAAGTACACGCCGAAGGAGCTGTTCAGGCGCTATGGTGCCCGTCCAGCGAAAACAAACAGCCTGCCCAATTTCCAGGGCAACGTGCTGTTGGAGGACTGGGATGACAACAGCGTGAAGAAAGAGAAGGACAAGCTCAAGAAAAGCTCCGCGCACAACTACGATTCGGACGACTCGGAAGACGATTCTGGAGAGGCCGCTTCGGAAAGCGCTGACAGCGGTTCTACGCCGCAGCGCATACTGCCGTTCCTTTACGCGCTCTACGAGTTCATGTATCACTGGGCGAACCAGTACCAGGCGAAGGTCCAGGTGACGTTCATGCCAGAGGTGTTTCCAGGTTCGAGGATAAGCGTGTCCCTTCCGAACGGCGACCATATCTCGTTCTACGTGCAATCGGTAACGCATAACATGTCTTACACGAACGGGTTCACAACGACGCTCGGGTGCATATGCCCCGTTGGTAACATCGTACCTGGAATGGCCATGCCGAAAACAGGCGAATAGGAGGGGATATGCCCGTCACAAGTCGGTATACGGCTGAGTACACGAGAGATGTGGTGACCGTCGAGAAAATCGGCGCTATTGGCGCGTTGTGCAAAACCTCGTATGGTGCCGAGATAACCGTTAACTGGGGTACGAACATCCCATCGCCAGTGCCGAGGCTGGGTGAGCGTTGGTACGTGCAGAGGATTTCACCTTCGCGTTGGGCGTTCGAGTCGAAGATTACGGGCACGTCTTACAGCATAATGAGGTGTTCGATTAAGCTCGACATGTCGAGTTGTATCGGCAGGGAGCGTTCCGTGGTTGACCATATGGTCGATATGGGAATATCGGAGGTGTACCTGAAGGTGGCCTCCAGCGGCGTCGTGTATTGGGATAGCGATGTCGCGGGTGAATATGGGCTGTCCACGCTCAATGTCGATGACGAGCCGTTTGATTACGTCAAGCAGGTCGTCAACAGGTGCGAGAGCGCTGGCATATCCGTCGTGTTTACAATCGGGTGCGACCTGTGGTCGGATGTTCGCAACTCAAGGCACAATTACTATCAGCAGGTCAAGCTCTCGGACGAGTATCTTGGCAGCGTCGATTATCAGTATTCGACGCCCAGGGACGATAATTCAGAGCATGTGCCAGTATGGTCTTTCGTTACGGCAAAGCATGCCGTCAAGACGCTTGTCATGGAGCTTTACGAAAGGTATGGCGGGAGCGTCAGGGGCGTATGCTTTGACGGGTGGAGGGTCGGAGGCGCATATGCCGACGTGTCCGATTACGTTAACGGCGAGTTCGTGAGGAACCATTCTGAGCCGATTTACAAGGTGCTCGCCGAGAACAGGTTTTCAGATGCGTGGTGGGCGAAGAGGAGGGATGTCGCTTCGTTTTACCGCTCCCTGCAGGAGTCGTTCGTAAGCGACATAGCGGGTTCGGTCGGCAATTGGCCGATTTCCGCAATCGTTCCGAAAAGCACGCTGAGCCTTTCGTCTGAGCGTGCAGGCGGGTTTGACACATGGGTGGGAGATGACTTTGCACTTTTCGGATGGTCTCAGGTCGGGTGTCCGCTTGGGTATTCACGCTCCGTCGATGACCGTTTCGAGCTGTATTCCTTCGAGTACCTTGTCGCGTGCATGCAGAGGTTCGGCGAGGGGTCTACGCCGTTATACGTGATTGACGTATCCGAGACGGTTGATTATAGGGGCATGTTCGAGATACTTGCCAAGTACAATGTCACGAACGTCCTGATTGACGGGTACGACAAGCTATGCAACCTTTCCGAGCAATCGCTATCGGAACTCAAGGTCGTCATAAACGAAACGTCTGTAACCCCCATAACGACGACGAGCGAGTTCGGCGTCCTTTTGTCGTCGAACAGCAGGGACGTTTCGTATTATGACGATTTCGACAAGAACAGGTTCTTGCGTCAGGCGCAGGAGTTTTGCGTCGAAACGCTCGGGAAGCTGTCCCATAGGCTGCGCATCTACTACGACCAGGACGTAGAGAACGCGAGAAACTTCGACGGCATATCGACGCTTGTGCTCTTCCATTCGCTGAACATGAGCGACGATGCGATAAGTTCCATTAGGAAGGCCATTGGCGGGAAGAACGTCGTAATTGTCGGCATGTGCGGAATGTTCGATATCGACGGGGTGGAGCAGAGGAGTGCGCTCCCGTTCATTGACATGTTCGGGGTGTCTGACGGCGGATTGAACTCTTACGGTTCGTTTGTCTCGATTAGCGGAGGGGACGGGGTCTTTAACGACGTGTACGCCCTAGATGGCGAGTGCGAGGGCATCGTGCCAGTGAGCTTGGGCGAAATCGACGGCGGGCTGGTGGCCACTGGTAAGGACACGTCTGGCAACGATGTGCCGTTGCCAATATACAGCCACGGGCGCTCGTTCGCCATCGCCATGGACGTGATGGACGAGCCGTCCCTGATAGACATGGCATCTGATATGGTGCTCGTGGCGATAGGCAGGAGTGATTAGCGATGTACGGCATAAAGATTGCGGGTGGAGACATCGTCGTGAGGGGCGATGGCGACGTTGTCGAGATTTCTGGTGCCGAAAGGGTCCAGCAAGAGCTTTCACATTGGCTCATGGAACCGTTGGGCACAGACCCGATTTACGTTAACTTCGGTTCTACGTTATGGGATTCCGTCGGTAATGTCGCGTCCGAGGAACATATCAACGAGGTGCGTGACGAGGTATCGAGGGTCGTGTCCAATTACGTCGCCTATCAAAAGCGTCAGATAAGCGAGGACATGGCGAAGGGCCAGGGGAGGTTCATGCGCAACTGGGGATATGGCGACATCATTAAATCGGTTGACGGAATCGACGTAAGCGCCGTGGCGGACACCGTCTACGTGCAGGTAAAATTGACATTGGCGGACGGTACGAGCGTAACCGTCAATCAGCAATCGTAAATCGCAGGAGGTTGTCAATGCCGATAGTAGGGGCGCACGCATACGAAACGTCAATTATCAATGCGCTTGCCATTTCGGACCCTCAGATGAACACGGCGCTTGGTACGCCGATTCGGAAGATTATCACAGCCGTTGCGCAGCAGTTGGCTTCGTATAACGTTGATGTGAATGTAACTGGAACGCTGTACTCAATCGACTCCGTCTCTGGTGACGAGCTTGATTATCTGGTCGGCCAGTTCGGTTTCACGAGGCATGAGGCGAGGGCCGCAAGGGGCACCGTCACCGTCCGCAGGGACAATGGCGATAGCGTCTTGCAGTTCGAGTACGGTTCTTATTTCTACAAGCCAGAGGTTGCTGGAATGGATAGCGTATCGTTCCAGTCGACGGCGTATCAAGAGATGGCCGCTGGCGTGTTGTCATGCGATATAGCGATTGTCGCAACGGTCGCTGGTTCGGTCGGCAACGTACCCGCGAACACCATCACGTATTTTTCTGGACTCACCGATTACGTGTCCATAACCAATGTCAACCCGACCTCTGGCGGTCGCGATGCCGAGACGGACGAGCAGCTTAGGCAGAGGTTCCTGCTGACGGTGTTCCGCAATGTGTCGGGAACCAAGGACCAGCTTGCTGGACTCGCCATGGCGCATGCAATGGTGAACAAGGCGAATCTCGTGACGCTGGAGTCACGTTATTCCGAAACCGTGCAGGTAACCACGACGACTGGCGCGCTCGGTACGTCTAGCGCATCGGTGTCTCTTGATAAATGGGGGCTTGATGTAGACCATTGCCTCGATGTCGATAGGAGGTACTGGGTTAGGTCTGCCGATACGTTGGAGCTTTTCGCGAAAGGCGAGTACGAGGTGTCGAGCGACGGCAAGAGCGTCAAGTTCATTCCGAAAATCGAAATGGAAACCATAGGCCCGATTGCGCAAGGCGTAAGCTATAGCTTGTCACATGGCAACATAGTGTCGCTTAGCGTGACCGATAGCGTGACTGGTAATGAGATACCGCCCATCAGCTATTCCGTCGATTACAATGTCGGCACCGTTACGTCCAACATATCCGTCGGGGACAATTCGACCTGGAATGTCCTGTACAGGTACAACTTCGTGAAAAACGATGAATACGTCGTGATAGAGTTCGACTATCTGTCAAAGCACAACAGGGCTGGGCTAAAGACCGTCGACCTTTACGTTGACAGCCTAGCCCCGCAGAATGTCACGGATATACAGTACCTTGATTTCACCAAGGTTATCGACAATGAGAACATGCTCGATTGGGTCAGGGAAGATGGCACAAGGCCACTTCCTGGGCACCTGTACATACCGTTGAGTTACCAGCCGATGCTTTCCTCTGTCGGGCACATAAACATGGGTGTTTCCAGCGTCCTTTACGAGGGTACGCATTATAGGATGCTGTATGACTCCACGACCACGTTCGGTTCGTGTCGCGGTATGGACGCCGTCGAGCTTATCGGCGCGGTTACCGATGACGATGGAGATAACAACAGCAGCTTCGTGTTCACCAACGGCGGGTCATCCATTCCACCAGTCGGTTCGGATACCCCGCTGGCAATACCGTATCTGTACGATTACCCGATAGACGACATACAGAGTCTCATCGACATGCAGCGCATCGTGACGATGGACGTGCAGGTTCATGAGGCGAAACACAGGTATTTCGTCATATTCCTGACCTTGATGTTCTCTACCTTCCCGCGAGACGCCGTCATCGAGTCGGTTAGGCAGAACGTGATTAACTGGTCGGATGCGCTTCAATTCGGCCCGACCATCCAGCTCTCGGACATCGAGACCGTTGCGGCGAACACCACGGGCGTTGACAACGTAAGGATAGCCACGCAGGCTGATTCTGGCGGCAAGCTGACGGATGTCGTGTATGATTTGACGACCCTGGGAGGTGTCGGCGCTTACGGGATAATAGAGGTTAATCGCGACGGAATCTCGTTCAAGCAAAGGCATGATGGCGATTTCCGCCTGGCCGAGAACGAGGTTTTCGAAGTCGCCGATGTCGTCGTGTATTCCAGGTCTCAGCAGAGGTGGGGCTAAGAAATGGCTGATTATAGGAAGATACGCGCACAGGCTTGGCGCTCTTGGCTCGACGTGTTGCCAGAAGAGATATACGACAAGAGGGACGTGTCCCATATCGTCAGGCTCATGGATGCGCTATGCGGCGACCCTGGTGTCGGACGCGTGAGGAAGCGGCTCCTGTTGAAAAGGCTTCAGACGACGCTGTACGAGACGAGGTACATCGACCTCGACACCGTTTACAGCAAGCTGTTCGGTTTGCCGAGGCTTTCGAGCGAGCAATACCAGTACAGCGAGGATGCGCTCCTCACCCTGTCGGAGATTCAGGAAATGGACATGAAGGATGCCCATTACAGGATGCGCATATGGAGTTACATGCTCTCGTTCCAGTACGGCGGCACGGAGCGCGGAATCGCGCTTGCGGCGCAGGCCGCGACTGGAATCCCGTGCAGCGTGATAGACGGGAACCGATACTACCCCTCAACTGGCGTGTTTGAGAAATACTCCATTACGGTCATATGGCAGATGTTGTTATGGAGGACGTGGGACGACGTTCGCGGCGGCGAAGATGGAAGCAATTCGTGGAACCTTGAGGAGTTCACAGTCGACGAGTCAACGGGCGTTCAGGGCAGCGCGTCTGGGCAACCTATAAACTGGGAGCGCTCGATTGACTTCAACGGCGTGACAATCCTCGTCGATACGGATGACGAGTTGACGACAGAGCAGCTGTACAACCTGTCGACGGTCACATCTAGGCTGCGCCCAGTGGATGTCCGCTACACGTTCATGACCCGTAGGGAGCTGATGGACGACTTGTGCTTCTCCGACATGGCCGATGAGTCCATACGCCCTATGTCGGCCATCGCATCATCTAGGTGGTGGGGTGTCACTAGGTACGTGACTGGTCGGCCAGACTGGGGTGCTGGCGGATGGGTAGAGGCGAACGTTACGAAAGAGGCGCCTCAGCAGCTTCTCGTCAACTCGCAGGAGTCGGAGTACGACTTCACCCATATGGTCGTCGATGTCAACGCTTCGAGTGAACATGTGGGGCCGTATAATAGGAGGCAGCGTGCCGTCTTCGAATCGCTCGCCGCGAAGGGTGCCGAAACGACCAAGGGCGCGAGAAATGCGATATCCCAGGCGTCGAGCAGGGCGATTAGCTCTGGATATTACGGTGACGCCATAGCAATCGACGGCGCTTATCCAGAGGACTATGCATCCGAGATGACGAGCTTCTTCTCAGAAGTCGGCAGGGGTCATAGGTTCTGGTCGTCCGCCGAGAGGTATGTCGGAACAGAGTACATCGAGGCGACGTTCGACAGGTTCGTGCCAGTGAACCACGTGTCGTTTTGCGTGTTCAGGAAACCGATGCGAATCAACCTGTATTTCTCTTCGTTTACGAGTGAAGCTGGTGAGCGCGTGTGGCTTCCAGCGAGGGACAGGGTCGGGAATCGCGTGTCGTTCACGTACAGGGAGTGGGGGAGCACGGCGGGTGGCGAGACGGTGCTCGTCGAGTTCGACGTGAGATGCGCCCTGTGCGACGCTGTTCGAATCGAGTTCGAGAGAATCGACGACATCCTGCTCATGGAGCCGATTGGCGACGGTTCGTATGAGGGTTCGGAATTCCCCTGGTCGATTGAATGTTCCGATATAAGCATGAAGTACAGGATTTTCGACGAAGACGATTTCATTGAGGCGACCTATAAGGACATGTTCGGCAACCGCGTCAACACGAAGAAGAAGACGTTCGATGCTGAACTCGCGATTGACGGCAAGCGGGACACGTATTGGATTTCCCAGCCGAACGTGGCGGAAACAGCCGTTGAGTACCTGGTGCTGAAGGTGGCAGATAAGCCCACGAGGGTCAACTACATGAAGTTGGACGCCATCTATTCTGGCTGTCAGATGAACGTGTATTCCACGCAGGCCGACGAGCCTGGCGGCTGGGTGCCTTATCCGCAGGTGTACACGCTCAATAGCGGGACGATAGAGCTTCCGATGCGCAAGGTTACCTACATCAAGCTCGAATTCACCTCGCTATGCGCCATACCGTATGACATATCGAACTCGCATGAGCAGGTCGAGACAAGGCAGTTCCCGTGGGCCGTCAAGAAGTACATCGACGACAGGACGACGCATACGTATGAGTTGACCAGGGAGCAGATGCTCATATCGCCTCCAAGCGAATCGTTCTACGACGATGGCAGCGTTCAGAACATAATCGGCATAGAGGACGTGTACCGAAACAAGAGCTACATAGACGAGCACTCGCTTCGCGGCGGCATGCCGCTTCGTCTGTTCGCTGGAAACTCCTATGGCATGTTCCAGGACAACCTCATCTCTGCCGTGTACGGAGATGACCTGGCAATCGAATCGTATAATCCCCCAAGCCCAGAGGCGTCGTCGTTCGATGGTCCGTCAACTCATTACAGGTTTTCCGAACCTGGCGAACACGACTACGACGTGGGGTTCTACGATAGGACGATAGACCTCGCTTATGTCGTCGGCATCAAAGACGTTTCGTTCGGCTTCAGGGGGCGCGTGTTTTCCGCGAACGAGGGCGAGACGTTCTTCCTCCATATGCAAGACCAGAGGTTCATCGACGTGAATGATGGTTGGGGTTATGTGAACGGGGAGCGCATGCGTCCGCTCGACAGCTCGCGCCTCAACTATTTCGAGACGGTGGACCTTCAATCCATATACCCGTTCAGGTCGTTCGAGATGGCCTCGAACCAGCAGAAGCCCATCGAGAAATTCGCATGGCCGAGCGATATGTACAGGGAATGGCACGGCGTCGGGACGGGCGTTGAGCCAGTGGAGTTCGGCTTGTCTGGCACCGTTCTGAGGGCCGAGATGGGCGAACCTGGGCTTTCCGTCGAGTCTGAGCCGAAGCTGACCCGTTCGATGGCGATAGCCAAGGCGCAGGTCGATGTGTATCCGATGGCGTCTGGCAAGTGGAATTTCGAATGTCATGACCTTTTCGGCGAGTCGGTGTTCTCGTTGATGTTCGACCTTGACGGGAGGAAGTGGCAGACCGTCGGCGCAACGTTCGTTCCGACCCCTGGAGGCTCATGGTGGGATTACGATTACCCCTATAGGGTCATGTTGCCAATCAAGGGGCCGATAGCCGAGAACACGCTCGTGTTCCTCCCAGTTGTCGATTTTGACGCGCTTAGGCGCTCGACGCCTAAAATGCTCGACGATGATTGCACGAAGCTGAGGCTCGTGTACTTCAACGGCATAGAGGCGCGTGAGTTGCCCGTCGATATAAATGACAACATGGAGATGTGGTTCAGGGTGCAGCAAACGCTCCCGGCAGGTAGGATTGCAAACGGTCAATACGATTTCGACGACTCGGAATTCTACGGCTCCTACTATCTTTATTTCGGCGATGTCGAGGCAACCGATACCCCGAATAGGGATTATAGGCATGTGTTTGACAGCGGTGAGTACGTCGTGCGTCAAGATGAGAGTTGGGGAGATAGGGCGACGGAGTCGTTTGATGCGGGTGTGGATTACGGCAGCGCATTTGTGACGCGTGATGGCACGTATTTCATGCGCGGGAACGACCGTGCCGAGTTCGAGAACGAGTTCTTCTTGCCAGATAAGGGGTTCGTATCGTTTGAGGTGACGCCCGAATCGTTTACGTCAGATGTCAATTTCATGCTCGACTACGTTGACGCATGGAAGTCAGTGCAGATGTACGTAAGGGACGGCCAGCTTTTCTTTGTGATAAAGGACGGTGACGGCTTCGAGTCATCGTTTGTGTCTCGCAGAACCGACCTCTTCGCGCCTTACGTTAAATCATATGTTTTGGTCCAGTGGGACAAGAAGGGTTCCGAGCGCGTCATGGTCGCCGATGTGAGGTCGTGGGGCGGCATACATGACATGACGTTCGGGGAGTGGAGAAGCATGGAGTTCGATTTCGCGATTCGCGACGAGGACGGCATCCAGACGACAACGTTTGACGAGGATAATGCAAGCAGGCGTTGGATTGGCGTGTGGGTCGATTCGGCAACACAGCTCGAATGCATACCGAACGTGTACGACGAGTCTCATTACATGGACTCCAACAAGGTTTTTTAGGAGGTGTCTCGTGTATAGGAGCGAGAACATGAATTGGCGCTTTACCGTTCCGCAGGCTGGCGAGGTGGATTCTGTCGAGCGCGTCGAGAGCATGCTGTCGGAGATAGACGACGCGCTGATTGGCCCCATGAAGAAGGCCGAGCTTACGTCGAACGGCAATTGGATTAACCCAGATGCGTACACCGATGGCGACTCTTCCAGCTATTCGACTGTTCCAGACGAGTATTGGAGCGCGATAGAGGGCAGGTCAATCTATACGACCAAATCGCATTACCATCCGATACCGACAATCGTCGTCAAGTCCGAAAGCTCGAACACGTCGAGTTTCGCGAACGTATCCGACACGGCGTTGAGCGCGGCGAAGCTCAATCCTGGAATCAAGTTGAACGGCAAGACGCTTACTGGCGAGATTGGGCAGCAGGTCACGCTGACAGCGAACGACATCCCCGATGTGCCGAGGGTGTTCTGGGGTCCGAACCCGCCATCCTCGGCATCGGTGGCGTCCCCGCGCAGGGGCGATATCTACGTTCAGGTTTACTAGGAGATATGCATGGATGTCCGCGTTTCGCAGAGCAAGATAGACGTGTCGAAGCAGAACGATTCCGTCGTCACGGTCTCGTGGGATGCCGTTCCCGATGCGTCCATATACCGAGTTTACGCGAGTGCCGACAGAACAATCGCGAACGGAAGGCTATACGTTCTGACAGATGGGACATCCATCGACATGGTTCCGAAGCAGGCGTTGTACGGTGGCGTGAGCTGGAGTTCCCATCTATTATCTGGCGGCGACCATGTATACGTCGGCATCGAGTCGATGGATTCTGAAAACGTCTCGATGCAGGCGATAACATGGGTCGATATACCGTACGAGGACGTGAAGGGCACGTTACCCGTGAACGTGTTCGTAATTGGGGCGAGCGGTGAGCGAAACAGGGTCAGGGCGCGTGGCGAGATTGTCGAGTTAAACTATCGGGGCGAGGTAAACGGCAGTTACAGGATTTCGAGATACACGTTGAGCCGAGATGACGGCTTTGAGTTCTCGTGGGATGCGCCGCAGTCGTCAACCGTCGGCACGAAGACGGTAAGGATGTCCGACCCTGGGGTTCGCGGCACCGAAAACGTCTATAGGACATATAGGCTGACAGCCGTTGACGCGATGGGCGTCGACGTTCCTGGCGAGGTGTCGTTCGAGGTCGAGTATTATGGCGGCGTAATCGGGGTCTACGGAAAGGACTCGTATGGCGGCGGGAGCGGTCGGTATGGCATGCTCGGCAATGACGATAGGTGGCACGAGGGTCTGTGTTGGGTGCATGATGGCGCTAAATGGCTCAAATCGCGTTCCGTGTACGTGTACACGAGCGCTGGCTGGAAGAGGATGTAATGGCTATATACGACTCGTTCGATTCTGATACCGTTCTGCCTAAGCTGACCATCGGCAATGCGGATGGCGGCGGCAAGCCGCTGTGCGGAAGCATGAGGATGCTCAGGGTTGGCAATAGGCTTCTCGGCGAATATGAGTATGATACGCTTGACATATCGCAGCTCGGCAGCGACGAGCATTCCGAACATATAACGGTAAACGAACTGCAGAGGTTCTTCGACCGAGCTGGTCGCGGTTCGGCTGGTGCGACCATAACCGACCCGAGGATGACGACTGGCGCGACGATGTTCGCGCCGCTGTGCGTCGAGGACGAGGATAGGGTAATCAACGAGGTGTGGAGCGACCTGCTGAATGAAAATTGGTACAGCAGGCGCGGATTTGACTGGGACAGGGGAATAAACAGGTTCGATGACACTGTCAGACCGTACTACAAGCGCTCCTTCGCAAACGAGACGATAAGTTCCGTTGAGGGCGGATATCGCTCCTATGGTGCCCAGAACGTCGAACAGGAAAGCGTCGGCTTGAGTTTCAAGTTGACGCAGGTCGATTCGGCTGAAGAGGCGTATTTCGATAACTCTCGGTTCGAGGTGTCGAACATACTATGGGAGTTCTCGCCTGACGGCGGCAGGAACAGATGGTACCAGCTTTACGAGCTTCCGAACCAAAAGGTGCGCATAACGTTGCCGAGGGCAACGCAGAGCTTGAGGTTGAGGGCCATATCGAACAGCCCAGACGAATGGGTGCAGTCGGTGGCCGTGACGCCGAAAGTGGATTTTCAGAACAGGTACGCAAAGGGCCTTCGCTGGAAACTCGACGGCGAATCGGAAGAGCCGTGGGAGTACATCGAGATGGACGATTTCGGTTATCTTTCATGGCCAGAGGCGGTTGATGGCAGAGGCGACCCCATCTACACCGTTTTCTGGACACCTGGCGAGGGCGTCGACGATGCTATTCAGGTGGCAAAGCTGAGAGGCAACAATCTATTGCCTGACGAGTACGAGCTTCCTGTTCAGTATATCGGCGGATATATACACATATTCGCGCAGGACGTTCTCAATACGTTGCATATCGTGAAGAGGATGACGCGCAGTATAGCCGACTGCGAGGTCATCTGTACCCCGTCAAGTTATGTATACAACGGCGGTGAGAACACGCCCGACGTTGTGGTGAGGTTCAAACTCGATTTGTCTGTGCTGCCAGAGGAATATTACGACGTTTCGTATGAGAGCAATGTCGATGCGGGTACGGGCAAGGTCATCGTCACTGGTAAGGATATGTACAGCGGGACGCCGACCGAACCTGGCGAGTTTGAGATTTTGCCAGCCGACATAAGCACGTGCGATATCGAGTGTATCCCAGACAGCTTTGTCTATGACGGTACCGAGAAGATGCCGTTCATCTCGGTTTCGCTTAACGGTAACCAGCTCGATGCGAGTAATTATTCCGTTGAGTACGCCGACAACGTCAATGTCGGCGAGGCGAACGCGTATGTTGTTGGCAAGCGCAACCTGTTTGGCGAATACGAACTATCGTTCACAATCGAACAGGCTGCGCTGGGACGCGTCGAGCTTGAAAGGTTGTCTAGTGTATATGCCGATGCTGAGAACGCCGACGCATGGAATCTGCCGTCATATTATGTTTATGGTTCGGACGATTACCTTGTGCTTACCGATGGGGTCGATTATGAGATGGAGGTGTCCCCGCAGGCGATTTCATCTGCTGGCGACTACCTGTTCACGGCAACTGGCATCGGAAACTATACGGGCACCTCGACGGCAACGTTCTCGGTTCTCCGTGCGGATTTGTCAGACGTGCAACTATCCGATATCGACGATATGGGCGCAACTGGCTCCGAGATAAAGCCGAAACCGCAGGTGTTCAGGTACGAAAAGGTGCGTAATTACACGCCGTCGAGAAATATCGCTGGGTTCTTCTCGGTGTCGCTTGACGATGACTGGTATTGGCTTGGTGCATCTGATGTAAGTGGCGAGTACGACGGTGACGGATGGGTGGTCGTGTCTGGCCCCATGTGCAGCTCTCTCGAAGATTACCTTTACGTCAAAGGCGAGGCGCTTGGGCTTGTAGACGGCGGCGAATACACGCTCTTGCTCGAAATTGACGGTTTGGTTGACGGAAAATGCCTCGTGTCACTTGCGAACGATGCGTGCCTGCATCCCGTCGATTCTGTGACCTATGATGGCGTCAAACTTGAAAACGGTTCATATCTCATCCCGTGCGAGTACGCGCTAGGTGAACAACACGATTTCGGGTGCTTCCTGGATACAGACTCGACAGAGTATGGCGCGTTGAGAGTGAGGCTGTCGCTTTACGATGGTGTCTACGATGGCGGGTACGAGATATGGCCGCAACCTGATGCCGTTGCGCTCGTGTCGCTCGTCGAGGGGCGCGATTTCTATTATTCATGGGAAGATAACGTAATTGTCGGTACTGGCAGGGTAATCATAACTGGCATCGGCAATTACAGCGGAATGGCCGAAACGACGTTCAACATCGTCGACAAGCTCGGCGACGAGAGGGTATGGGAAACCCTCAAGGAGCGCAACTGGGGCGGATGGCTCAGCAAGAGCTGGGGTCAGCTGTGCGGCATCTATGTCGATACTGACGAGAACCTTGCTGGGTTCTTCTCCGTGCCGTTCTCGGATACCGATTATTGGGGCGAGAACATCCATGGAGGCGGCGAGCAGGTCGGCGATGGATGGCTGCTCGGGCCGAGCGCGAATGACTACAACAGAATTTTACTCAACGCCCTTGGGCTTACCGAAGGCGAATACACGTTGTTGGTCGAGGTCGCCGATGAGGCATGCAACGTGTTTATCGCGACGAGAAACGGCGCGTTGCATTCCATCGACCAGAACGCATATGACGACGTGACGCTCGAAGAGGGTTCCTATCTGATACCGTGCGAATATTCGTCGTCATCCACGACGTACTGCGACTTCGAGTGGGCTTTCGACACCTTGGGCAAGGTTCGCCTCTCGCTTTACGAGGCTGGGTATGACGGCCCGTATATTCCGTGGACTGGGGCGCAAAACTAACGATAGCCATATTGATACGACCAGATGTGTTATAATTTAATGTGTTAGGAGGCATCTTGAAAGCACATTTGGTCGTATCGAGTCTGTATAGGGGTCAGTTCCAGGTCGAAACCGATGACCCGTATTTCGTCATGAACTGCGGGGTGTCGGAGCTTTTGACAGATGATTTCCACCTAATCAACCGCGACAGGGTCATGCACATATGCACCGAACTCGCGAAGATGTACGAGCTGACCGTATCAGATGGCGCGTTAGAGCTGATGAAGTCGATTCTAACGGACGCGGAGCCGCATAGTAGTATGTTTGTACCACCCTTCGATGATTTCGCGTGGAAATCGTATCAGAAACGTGCGATAAACACCCTTGAGTTCGAGCGGGACACAATGTTGCAGATGAGTCCTGGAACGGGGAAGAGCCTTACGTCGACCATGATGGCGTGCCAGCGCTTCGAGCGCGGCGATTGTGGGAAAATCGTCATATGGGTTCCTGCGGCGCTTATATACGATTGGGTGAAGACCATAAGGGGCGCAACCAGGTTGTCTGTCGCGACCCCGAACCGCTCATGGCCCACGAAGAAGCGCGAGGAGTTCTACTTGTCAGATGACTCCGATGTGTGGGTGCTCAACTACGAGCGCGTCAGGACGGTCGACAGGGTTCCGATAGAAAAGGCGCTCAAGAAGAAGGGTCCGTTGTTCATCCTCGACGAGGTGCAGAAAGTCAAGGGGCGCACCTCCACCATGCACAAGGAGCTTGCGAAGCTGTCGCGTCATTGCAAGGCTTCACATATAGCGCTCACGGCAACGCCCGTTGTCCGCGGCCCAGAGGACTTCTACAACGAGTTCAGGATAATCGACCCCAAGGTGTTCGGCACCGTGAAGGACTTCGAGAGGATGTTCACCGTGAACTGCGGCGAGCGCGGGTTCTGGGGAGAGTACATCGGGTACAAGAACCTCGCGTACATGCACGTCATGACGGGTGCCCAGGTGTTTTCCGCCGACAAGTCGCAGCCAGAGATAGCCAAGGAGTTCCCAGAGAAGCAGGAGATTCTATACGAGTACGAGCTTACGGCGAAGCAACGTTCTGTTTACGACGAGATTTACGAGTACGGTCGCAAGCTCGGCGAGGATAGGCAAGGCACGTTGTTCATGCTGGCGTTCATGAGGCTGTGCAACATGCCCACCGTAATGCTCGGCGAGCGCGTGTACGAGGACACGGCTTACGGTGCGCAGGCAAGGGCGATAGATGCTATATGCGCGAAACACGCCAATGCGCTCCAAGACCTCAAGAACTGCGCGAAGCTCGAACTTGTAGAGGAAAAGGTGCAGGAGATAATCGAATCTGGGGAGAAGGTGCTCGTGTTCGCGCAACATACGAACAATTGCCTTTACCCGCTTGGTGAGCGGTTGAAGAGGTTCAATCCGCTTTTCTACACGGGAGATGTCTCGTTGCAGGACAAGGAGCGGGTTAAGAGCGCATTCAAGTATGACGACGATAGGCAGTTGTTGCTCATGTCCGACGCTGGGCAGGTCGGCTTGAATTTCCAAGAGTGCCGCTACCTCATCCATTACCAGACACCGACGAGCCATGCCGCATATGAGCAGCGTAGCGACAGAATCAGCAGGGTTGATAGCGAGTTCGACACTATCACCATCATGCGTTTCGTCGGGAAGGGCACCGTGGAGGAGAGGGTCGAGGACACGATGCTCGGCAGGCGTCAGATGGCATCCGAGATGGGGTTCGGCGAGTACGAGGAGCTAGGTTCGATATCGGCTGCGGACGCCGATTGGCTCGCTGGGTTCTAAAAATGAATATAAATAACTGTTTACAGCTCTATGAAAATCCTATATAATTATAGTGTGGTTAAAAAGTTGTTAGGAGGCAGCAATGGAGAAAGATGTTTCGTTGGCGGTTATACAGCAGAGAACCGCGTCGCTGGCGGCGTTCGGAACGAGCGACCTCAGCGTTCAGGAGAGCGTCGACGCGCTCGTGAAAACCGCAGTCGAGGTGAACGAGCAGGCAAAGGCGCTCAAAGAGCAGGACACTCGCGTCAAGGACGAGTTCAAGCGCATGTGCAAGCCCTATACCGACAACGGCCAGTCGGTAACGTGCTATGCGTTCGACCAGCAGATGAAGATGACGCTGAGCATAGTCGGCGGCGGCATGAGCATCGACGAGGACAAGCTGCTCAAGGAGATTTACGATATGTACGGCGAGCAGGTCGGCGACAAGGGCGGCAAGGCATGGCGTGCGTTTTGCGCGATTAGCGACCCGATGGACGCGCCGAGAAAACTGAACCTAGACAAGCTGGCATACGAGGTGGCGAAAGCCCAACGCATCGCATCTGGCCAGGAGGTCGGCGAGGTGATGGTCACGGACGAGCAGGTGCAGGCCGCCACGACCGTGAAGGAGCCTTCGCTCAGGGCCGCATGTTCGAAGATGACCAAGGGGGAGATTAAATCTCATGACATGGGCGAGCTGACCGACACCCTGGTTCTCAAATAGCGGAGCTTCGAAGATGTTGACCGAAAGGCAAAAGCAAGCGCTGGAGCTGGTGATGGACGGTGAGAACGTGTTCATCACTGGCCCTGGCGGCACGGGCAAGTCGTATCTGATGGACTACATCATGGATTGGGCATGTTCAGAGGGCTTGCAGGTGGTCAAGTGCGCACCGACGGGCATAGCGGCTGTCAAAATCGACGGTTGCACATTGCACAAGGCGCTTGGAATCGGTCCGTCTGACCCCATAGAAAAACGCAACAACCCGACACTTTCGAAGAAATCGCCGATTCGGAAGTGCGACTTGCTCGTCATAGACGAGGTGTCGATGTGCCGCATAGACCTTTTCGATTACATGACGGCGTGCGTCTTGGCGATGAACTTCGAGCGGACGGCTCGCGGGAAGCGACCGTGCCAGGTTGTTCTTGTCGGCGACTTCTACCAATTGCCGCCAGTGATGAGCGAGGAGGACGCCCGAGTTCTCGCCGCCATATACGGGCAGGAACTCAATTACGGCTACTGCAAGAACTCAAGGGCGTGGAACTCGTGGAGGCTCAAGACGGTCGAACTTGACGAGGTCATGAGGCAATCCGATGCCGATTTCATCAATGCGCTCAACAAATGCAGGCTCGGTGACACGAACGGCTTGAGATGGATTGTCGAGCATTCATCGCCAGAGCCGAGAGACGGTGCCATCAAACTGTTTGGAACCAATCGCGCCGTCGATGCCGAGAACGGCGCGAGACTGGCGGCTATAGACATGCCAGAGGTCGTTTACGTGGCGAACATAGTCGGTAACGTGAGCATGGCGAGCAGGCTCGTCCCAGAGAGGATTTCGCTGAAGGTGGGTGCTAGGGTCATGCTCGTCGCGAACATCGACGAAAGGCACGTGAACGGCTCGCTCGGCCATGTGGTCGAGCTTTCGCGGAACTGTGTATCCGTCGCCTTTGATGACGGTTCGATGGCATCTGTCACGCCCTACACCTGGGAGATTAAGGCACCGAGGGTGGACGGGGACAGGATTGCGATAGACGTAATCGGCAGTTATACGCAGATGCCGTTGCGTCTGGCCTATGCGATAACCATACACAAAAGCCAGGGGCAGACGTTCGACTCCGTTTCGCTCGACCCTACGAGCTGGGAGTTCGGGCAGTTGTACACGGCGTTGTCGAGGTTGTCCAGCGTCGATGGCCTTTATTTCACAAGGCCGTGCGAGGACAGGTTCCTCATTGCTCCGCCGTTATACGATTCGGACGAGGACGCTGTCGATTTCTGGAACAAGGTCGGGCATATGGCGGTAGAGGCTTATGCATATGCGCAAAAAGGGATGGATGATGAACGTGCGCTGTTCCTCGAATTGCGCAGGCTCGTGTCCGAGAGAGGGGTTGAGGTCGACGATGACTGATGGTCAGGGTGTATACAAGACGAACGTAACGTGTTCCATAGGGTTCTCGGTGACAGACGGCGAGAACTGGGAGAAATCGAACGTGTCGATTAGCTCGGATATCGGCCCAGGATACCCCGATGCATCGCTGATGCAGGTCGTGTTGCGCCAGCAGATGTTGGACGCGACGCGTGCCTGCGAGGAGCAGATAGAGCATATAGCCAACAAGATAATCGAGAAGGTGAACGCGTCATGAGGGCTATATTCTTCAGCGGGAAATCTTCGTCTATATTTGATTTCGCGCAGTTGAAGTCCGAGATAGGCACCTCGGTCGTGCTCGGCGTCAGGGGCGCTGGCGCACCGTCGAGCTGGGTATGCTCGGAAATGGGGTGTTCGGATGCGTTTCTGTACCAGGTGTGCTCGGCGATGAACGCACTCGTGTCGTCACTCGATTGCGAACGTGAGATTCCGACGGACATCTTGGTGGTTGCGTACGATATGCCGTTGTTCCCGTCCAAGGGGAACGGGCCGTTCCTCCCTGCGGAACTTGAGGCGTTATGGCCGTGCGCGTCCCAAGACGAACATCTTTTGGAAACCGTGCGGAACATAACCGACTCCGTGTACTCACAAGCTCGGTTCACGTATGTTTTTACATATGGAGACGGCGGACCGACATGCGAACAGCTTCGCGAGTGCGGGTTCCACACGCCGATGAAGGTCGATGGGATTGGCACCATCCGCGAGATTTTGAAAGCGCGGTGATTCATATGGATTTCGACATCAAGCCGAGGGGTGCGGGTTCAGTCGGGGCGATTCTGCAAGATGCGGATATCGCCAGCATTTACGGGATGTTCGGTGACGGGTGCCTGCGTTATTACGGCATGGATATCCGCACGAAGCGGAGGTGTATGGACAAGGTTGCGCTCAATCAGGTGCGTAGTTTCGTGAAGGAATACGGCACCGAGGACGCACGTAAGATAATCGGCGCACTTTTCGGGGTGGCGCATGAGGGGCTATGGAGAGGTCAGCCAGTCGGCAATGCCATATTCTCAAAATCCCATAGGTGGATGGCCGATAAATTGTTGATGGAGGCCGAAAGGTCTGGAATGGGGGCGATGGCGAATGTCAATGTCGTCGCAGACGATAACGCAGCAAGACTCGAACATGTCAAGGATAGAATCAAGCGAACTATTGCATCGGGTCGTAGCACAGGATGATATAGACATGCTCTACAAGGTCTATCCAGACCTCCCGAGGACGCATATGGCTGGCTGTCCGTCGTGCGGCAAGAACCTTGGTTATGGTGTGGACGGCACGACCGTTGTTCGCGGGGTTGAGTACATATGCAATTGCCATGACCAGCTACAGCGCCACAAGCATTACCTGAACGCTGGTATAGGCGCAACGTACCAGTTCCTTGATTGGGATGATTACGTTGGCGATTCCGACGCGATTGAGAAATGTGCGGAATGGGCCGACAACATGGATGAGAACGTTGAGTCTGGTAGGGGTTTCTACTTGTACAGCAACGTGAACGGAAACGGCAAGACGATGTTGGCGGCGCTTACGTTGAAGGCATGCGTCATGAAGGGGTACAAGTGCTACATGACGACATTCCAGAACATGTTGTCTTCCATGAAGAGCGGCTGGAAGGACGCTGATTACGACAGGTGGTACAGGTCGAAGGTGGACTCTGCGCAGGTGTTGCTCATAGATGACCTGGGCAAGGAGATGGTAGATAACTCGCAGTTCAATCGTGATTTCGCAAAGCAGACGCTCGACTCCATGTTGAGGACGAGGGTGCAGCAGGGGAGGCCGACATTGTTCACCTCTAATTTCGCGCCTAACGGGATAAGCCAGTATTACGGGATGGCCGTTGCGTCGCTGCTCGGCGAATGCGTGTTGCCAATCGAGGTCAAGGGCGGCGATTACAGGCCGATGCACAACGGCAAGGTAAAGGGCAGGAGGCGAATCTACTGATGGCGGTCGCACTCGACGCTGAAACGGAAATCATAGCGACCATGACATCGTCAGATGCCTGTGGCACGTATTACAGGGACGGGCTTAACGGCTCGCATTTCGCCGATGGCGAATGCAGGAAGATATACGACTGGTGCATGGATTATTACATGACCCACGGGCGCATGGAGGATGCACCGAGCGTGGAGGTCATCCTCACCGAGTTCCCCGAGTTCTCGGAGCTGACCAGGGACACGAAGGGCGCGGCACCGTCGTACCTGTCGCAGAGGTTGAAGAGCGAGTACATCAAGCGCCAGGTGAACGATACCGTGAAAACGCTCCTTCCGATGATTAACCAGGACTCGATGGGCGTCGCGGTTATGCTTCGCGAGGCGTTCAGCAACATAGTCGACAATTGCAAGACCACCGACGAGATTCTTGAGTACGGCGAGGACATGGAAGCGTACAGGCGCAAACTCGCCGAGATAAGGGAGCATAGAGGAGCGCCGTACCCGTTTGCCGAGATGCAATCTCACACGGGAGGGATACACGAAGGCGAGATGGCCGTTCTCGTAGCCCCCTCTGGAACGGGGAAGACCTGCCTTGCATGCAAGACGGCGCTTGAGGCGGTCAGGCAGGGGCATAACGTGTTCTTCGCCACGCTTGAGCTTTCAATCGAGAACATCACGAACCGCATGGAGTACATGCTCGTCAACGAAGACGGCGTCAAGGTGCCGATAGTCGATTACACGTCTGGCAGGGTGATTCCAGAATACGAGCTTGCCATAAGGGACGCGCAGGACAGGCTCGCCGCCATGGACGGAAGGTTGGTGGTTGCGCAGCCGCAAATCGAGGACAGGACGCCGACCGCTCTCGTGCAATCGTGCAAGGCGCATGGATGCGATTTCCTGATAGTAGACCAATTGCAGTTCGTGAAGCGCCCGAGGCGGGATAGCATCCAGGAGTCCTATGGAGCTGCGTTGCAAGAGTTCAAACAGCAGATAATGACACCAGTCGACAACGTGAGGTTGCCATTGCTGCTGTTGCATCAGATGAACCGAGGTGGCGCTAAAACCCAGCGTGAAGGTGTCGGCAAGGTCGGCTCGATGACCGACATTGCAGGCTCCGCATGGGTAGAGCAGATTAGCGATATCGTATGGGGACTCGGCAGGAACGACGAGGAGCGCAACAACAACATCATGAACATCGCGACCCTCAAGACCAGGAATGTCGCCCCGATAGGGTGGCAGTTGTTCTGGGACACCGACGTTTCATATCAGTTCGATGTTCTAAGGGACGACAACGGGAATGCGAGGAGGCTGGAGCGATGGTGAACATGTCCCAATCGGAGCTGATAAGCATGTTTGGCTTGAGGAACGCAACCGTCAGCAGGGATGAGATTTTGTGTTCGTGTCCCTACCCCCTGCATGCTAGAGGCGACCGCCATCCGTCTTTCAGGCTCAACACCAGCAAGGGCGTCTATATATGCTTCTCATGCGGCGAGAGGGGCAACCTCGTAAAGCTCGCGCAGGACATACTCGGAATGGACAGACTTGAGGCGTTGAGAACGTTTGAGTCCGAACTCACGCCAGAGCGGATAGACGAGATGACTGGCGACGGTTACGAGGCACCGAAGCCGAAGACGCCTTTGCAGATGGACATATCCGCATGGCGCAACGCAAAGAGCGAATACTGGCATATGCGCGGGTTCACCGACGCGACCATAGGGAAGTGGCAGCTCGGGTACGACCAGCAGGCGAACAGGGTCGTGGTGCCCGTCTACGAAGACGGCGTGCTCATGGGATGGTCGAAACGCGCCGTTGATGACGTGACCCAGCCGAAATGGAGCCACCTTCCAGGTATGGAGAAGTCGCGCATGCTCTTCGGCGTCGACAACTTCTCAGGTGACACGGCGATTGTGGTCGAGGCCCCGTTATCGGTGATAATGCTCGACCAGTACGGGGTTTCGAACTCGGTCGCCACGTTCGGCTGCAAGATGTCAGACGAGCAGGCGAGGATGATTAGGTCGAGGTATAACAACGTGCTCATATGGTACGACCCAGACGCTCCAGGGCAAGACGGCATGCGTTCTGCGGTCGGTAAACTCAAGGACTTCGTCGACGTGTACGTCGTGCCGCCGACGAGGGACGACCCCGCAGGGATGACCATGGAGGAAGACCTTGCGGCTTTGAGGAGCGCCGTCCCAGTATGGGCGGCTGATTGGGTAGAGGGGAGGTGATGAATATGGCTTTCGTCAAGACGGGCGCACCAGAGAGCGATGTGCGCGTTGCCGAACCTGCCGATGAGGAGGTTCGCAAACCAGCCGATGATGCGGAGGAGAAGGACGAGGATGCTGCTGACGAAGAGCGATAGCTCTGGCAACTGGCATGAGAACGCCAGCCTGGAAATCGTGCCCGTCAAGCCGAAGTGCGATGACGTGGAGGGGTTTTACAAGCTCCTGGGCGTCGATTTCGACGCGACCGATGAGGAGGTAAAACGGGCTGGCAAGCGACTTGTCATGGAAACGCATCCAGATATGGGTGGCGATTCAGAGGACTTCATCATGGCCGTGAGGGCTTACCAGACGCTTTCTAACCCAGAGAAGCGTGCCGAGTACAATGTACGTACATCCGCGCCCACGGCGTCCGTTAGAACGCGCCAGGTCGTTTTCGACGTTGGTTTAAGCGATGGTGATTCGCCAGCGTTCTACAAGGAGCCAGCGATGGTGCTGTCCGATGACGAGGTGGAAAGGGTCAGGAAGTGGCATGTCCTGCTACTGCAGGCGGCGAGGCGGTTCCAGCTGCCGCTCGAAATAAAAGCTGGTGTGTGCCGATACCCGACTGGCTATTACGTTAAAGACGATATCGCGTTGATTGGCAGGAAACAGGAGCCTGATGGTCGGGTGGCTAGATTGTACATGTACATGAGATTATGCGAAAGGAAATGACAATGGCTATCGGAAACATGAGCGCGGTTGAGTTGGCGAAGCAGCGTGCGGAGCAGAGCAGCGGGAACGGAGGGAACGCGACGTTCTTCTCACTCCAGGAGGGCGAGAAGAAATACCTTCGCTTCCTGACGGGAATGGTTAACTCCCATGTCGTGTCGCACGAATGCGGCCTGAATCTTTTCGATTTCAGCCACGACAAGTGGAACGAGCAGGTTGCAAAGGATGGGCACCCCACTTGCCCGAACTGCGGACAACCGTTGTCTCAAGACAACATCCAGTACGAGCGCAGCGAGCATTACATCGCCGACCTTCACAACTACTTCCCGACTGGCGACGGGTCTGGCAACAGGACGACGTTGGTGTGCCTCGCGTCTCCCGTGAACGTAAGTCGTGGATGGGTTCCCGTCGACGAGTCTGGCGAGGCGAAGTACCAGTGCCCCGCATGTTCCGCCCAATGCAACCGCAACAAGCAGGGGCAACCCAAGAAGCCCAGCATGAAGCTTTACGGCATCGCAATCGAGCGCGAGGTCGTTATGGGCACCGAGATGGTGAACGGCATGATGGTGCCAGTCGTCAAGAGCGTTCGCGACGTGCTCGTGGAGGACGAGTCGGGGACGCCGCACCCCAAACTCGTCGTCGTTCAGATGAGCTGGGGCAACTTCTGGCAGAAGCTCTCGACGTTCGACCCGAGCTACGAGCAGAGCGTATGCAATTACGACTGGGCCGTGCAGCGCATCGGTTCTGGGTTGAATACCGATTACGACCTTCAGAGGGTGGACAACATGCCGAGCATCGTCGATGCACGTCAGTACGATGAGTGGATGCCCGATGTTCCCGCCATCATCAAGGCGCAGGGAAGCCCCGAGTATTACGCCAAGAAGGGTTATCAGGTATCTGGTTACGTGCCGCAGGGAACCCTGCCGAACGCGGCTGGCACCGCTCAGGCGGCTATGCAGAACGCCGCAATGGGCATGCCCCAGCAGCCGCCCGTTCAACAGTACCAGCAGCCGATTCCGCAGGCGCAGCCCATGGCGCAACCCGTGCCCCAGCCTATGCCCCAGCAGGCTCAAGGCGGCTCGAACGATTGGTCGGTTGTGCAGAACCAATTCTCGTAAGACAATCGGCTAAGATTGTTATATAATTGTTTTGGGGTTGTTTGGAACCTAATAGAGTTCTAAACAACCCCAATAGTTAGGAGGCTGCGGCAATCGCCGCAACGCATCGAACGATGCATTACCGAAGGATGGTGCGTATCATGAGAAAAATCATCAGGTTGTTCGCGTGTGTCATGTTGGCGTTGGCCATGTCGGTTCCAGCGGAATTCGCGTTTGCCCATTCCGACGTTTTTGAGGCGGCGAGCTTATCTACACAGAAGGTGGATACACATAAACAGCTCGTCAAGTCGAAAGACGATTTGCGCAAGTACATATCAAGCGGAGCGAGCAAGTACAAGCTCGACTTGACGGCAAATCAGAAAGCAAAGTTGTCGAAGCTAAAAAAATCTTTAGCGAAGGTTAAGTCGATTAAATCCGTCAAGGCGAAGCGCAAGGTCGCATATTCCTTGTTCAAGAAGGCGAAGTCCATACACAAGAAAAAGTCCAGCGCGATTAAGGCGTTCGGCGAGAAGCGTTCCGAGTGGGCTGGGTACATGACGGCCAACCAGAAGTCGAAATACAAAGAGCTTGTTGCCAAGATGCGCAAGGCGCGTTCGACGGAGCGCATATCGACCTTGAGGGGCAGGTTTGAGAAGCTGTTCGAGCAGGTCGCGCTCATGCCGTACGTCAATTCCGATGGATGGAGTTCGAGACATGTGACGTTCGTGTCCGATTGGGGCAAGCGAAACAACGATTTTCTATGGGGAACTCCGATGTCTGGGCTTGGGTATTACATAGCCGACTCTGCATGGAGGCATGACATCGACCCGAGGCTCTACTCGGCGATAGCCAACGTCGAGTCTGGTTGCGGTGTTGCTCCGTATGGAAGCCCGTACAATTGCTGCGGGTGGGTCTGGAACCCGCCGTACATGTACAGCTATCAAGACGGAATCGACAAGTGGCACGATTTCTTCGCGGGATGGTGGAAAGGCGACTGGTACCCGATAGACTCGATGCATGGGTACGGCGCATACGGCCCTTGGTACGTCAACGTCGAGATGGAGAAAATCTAAGATGAAAAGCGCAAGCGGCGGCTCAAATTTTCATCAGCACACCCATTTCTCCCTACTGGACGGATGTTCGACGAGCGCCCAGATATGCGACAGGGCGAAGGAGCTTGGGTATAAGTACGTCATGTGCAGCGACCATGGAACCTGTGCTGGTCACATAGAGTTCTACGACGAGGCGAAAAAACGCGGGTTGGTTCCGATTCTCGGGTCTGAGATTTACATGCGTGACCCGAAATACGACAACGGCAAGCGCAAGGGGTTCCATTTAACGCTCTGGGCGGTAAACGAGACTGGGTTGCACAACCTGTGGGCCATTTCAAGCAACACGTACTACGCGACTGGCGACGGGCACAGGAACCCCGATGCGCAATGGGAGCATTTCGACGGTCTCGGAGAGGGCGTCATATGCACGTCGGCATGCATGGCGTCCGCAATCTCGATTGCGGCGCAACGCGATGACGAGGAGATGGCGCTGTATTTCGCCGAGAGGTACGCGAGCATATTTGACGGGTTCTACATCGAGCTTCACACGAACTCTATGCCAGAGCAGAGGAAAATCAACTTGTGGCTATGTGATTTCGCCAAAAGGCACGGGTACAAGTCCGTCTACGCCGTGGATTCGCATTACGCGCTCAAGGAGGATGCCGAGTTTCATGACATGTGGCTCGGTTGCCAGATAAAGGCGTTCTACGACGAAGAACATTGGAAGATGGACCATGAGTATTACATCCAGGGCGAAGACGAGATTTCGGATAGGCTGGAATATATCGGCGATGAAGAGCTTCGCAAATGCTTTGAAGGCATAGACGATTTCCTCGGGCGTGTCGAGGAATACGAACTTGACACGTCGCATAAGGTGCCGAGGTTCCCGTTGCCAGACGGATGGGGCGATTCATCCGATTACTTAAAATGGCTTGTCGCACGTGGTTTGCTAGAGCGTGCTGGCGGCTGTGTCGTATACGACAACGGGCCAGATGACCCAGTTGGACTCGTAAAGTACAAGGTCATCGACCATGAGAAGTTCAGCGGCCTCGCCCCGTATATAGAGCAGATAGTCGACAAGGAGTTTCCGATTATCGTCGGCGAGGGGCTGTCAGATTACTTCCTGATTACATCCGACTATGTGAGGTGGGCGAAGCAAAGGATGTTGGTGGGCCCTGGACGTGGGAGCTGCGCTGCGTCGTTGGTGTGCTACTGCCTCGGGATAACGGAAATCGACCCGATGGGTAAGGGGTTGGTGTTCGAGAGGTTCCTGAACTTCGGAAGGCTCGCATCGTTGCCAGATGTCGATGAGGACTTTCCAGACCACGCGAACGGCAAGCCGCTGATAGCCGAATACCTCGTTGACAAGTATGGCGAGGAATACGTTACGGCGGTCGGGGTCACCATTTTCTTCGGCATCAAGTTAGCGTTGAAAGAGGTCTGCCGATATTATCGGGTGCCCATACAGGACGCGAACAGGTTGACTTCCATCGTGGATGACCTTGAGGAGATGGCCGTCAACGGCGATTGGCGCGGCCAGGTGCAGAACCTCGACGAGGATGACAAGCTGTTCGTCAACAACTACCTAGCGAACTTCCCAGACCTGTTCGACAAGGCCGAGCGCATGGTCGGTCTTGCGAGGAGCGCAGGCAAACATGCCGCTGGTTATGTCATATCGCCAAGGCCGCTCGCAAAGGAGCTTCCCATACGCAAGTCGAGCAATGACGAGATAATCAGCCAGTTCGACAAGGTCGCCGTCGAGCGGATGGGTTTTCTCAAGGCCGATATATTGGGATTGAGGACGTTGACGACGCTTGAGATTGCCGCCAGTCTCGTCAAGGAGCGGCATGGCATTGACATTGATTATTACAGCCTTGTCGATACGAGCGATGACGAGAAGACATGGAGCTTGATTGCCAGGGGCAAGACGCTCGGAGTCTTCCAGCTTGACGGCAGGGGTATCACGGGCGTCGCGATGGAGCTTAGGCCGAGGAGTGTGTCTGACCTCTCGTCGATAGTCGCGCTTTACCGCCCAGGCGTGTTGCATGCGAAGATGCCAGACGGCACTGGCATGCTCGAAGAGTACCTTGCCAGGGCGAACGGCGTTAAGCCTGCGGTGTACCTCACACCACAGCTGGAGCCAATTCTGAAAGACACGTTCGGGGTCATCGTCTACCAAGAGCAATGCATGAGGATTTTCTCGGATTTGGCCAATTTCACCGATGAGGAATCTGACCATATCAGGGCCGCTATCGGCAAGAAGAAAATCGAGAAGATGATGGCCGAGAAGCCGAAGTACATAGCTGGTTGCGCACAGAATGGAATATCCGAGGACGTGGCGCTGCAGATATGGGAGCAGATAGAGGCGAGCGCTTCATACTCGTTCAACCTGAGCCATTCGTTGTGCTATGCGACGATAACCTATTGGACGGCGTTCATGAAGGCGCATTACCCAATCGAGTATTACACGGCCTGCATGTCGACGGTGTCGTTCGACAAGGCGGTGTCGTTCATGCAGGAGGCGCGGAGGAACGGCATAAAGATTGTGCCGCCAGTTCTGTCAAGCCTGAGCGACGACTACTCGATAGTGTCCGATACCGAGATTTCGTTCGGCCTTGAGAACGTCAAGGGAGTTGGCGCGAAGGCCGTGCAGAAGATACTCGAAGGGATGCCGTATTCATCGTTCGAGGATTTCGTCGACAGGTCTGGCGCAAACGGACTCGTCGTGAAGGCGATGATTAAGGCTGGGGTGTTTCGAGAAATATACCCGAACCGAAAGGATTTGCTCGGTCGATACGAATGTGGCGATTTTAGGGCAAACTTGTTCGGGGATGCATTGTCGCTGACCGACAGAATCAGCGTCGAGGTTCCAGATTACGATGAGAAGGAGCTTCAGCAAATCGAGACCGAGCTTCTTGGCATGCCGTTGACGGTTGACCCGTTTGACAGGTACAGGAAAAAGCTCGGTGGGCTTGCCGCGACGCTTGAGACCATGGATGACATGGTATCCGCTGGCTATGACACGCCGCACGTGTTCCTCGTCAAGGTGAAGGATGTGCGGCCCCATATGAGCAAGGGCGGTCTGATGGCGTTCCTGAAATTCCAGACGGACTCGGATGAAGAGCTTGAATGCTCGTGTTTCGCAAAGATGTGGTCTGCGAGTCAGCAATTCGTGAAAGTGGGTAGGTATCTTCGCGTGGAGGTGATAAAGCAAAAATACAAGGGCAATGCATCGTATGTGCTGAACAAGGTTCAGCAGCTTTAGCGTTTGGAAGGAGCGCGTATGGCGATTAACAGGAAGAAGGGGCTTGAGATGCTGCGTAAGCAGCTATCGGACGGCGCGTTGTCGATGCTGTCCGAACAGCCAGATAGAAAGGTCGTGTCAACGGGCATAGCGACGCTCGACAGCGCCTTGGGCGTCGGCGGGTTGGTTCGCGGCGAGCAGGTGATTCTGTACGGACTGCCGAACTCTGGCAAGTCGAGTTTGGCGTACACCGTGGCTGGAAACCTCATGTCAAGGGATGACGAGGCCATGGTGTGCATCTTGGACATAGAGCGTGCGGCGAAACCAGACTGGTTGTGTCAGTTCGGCATAGACCCAGATAGGACGGTCGTGTTGAAGGAGCCGACAATCGAGGACGATGTCAACGCATTTCAGCAGGCGATTCGCTCGGGCGCGTTCGACGTGATAATCGTCGACTCGCTCGGCGCGGTAGTGCGGTCACGCGATTTCGACGGCAAGGACGGCAAGGGCGGAGATGCGAACGTGGCACAGGTCGGCGGTGCCGCAGGTGCTATAACGAGGATGGTCAACAAGGCGAACGCCGAGATGATAAACCTCGACAAAATCGAGAACACTGGCCAGGAGGTCATCAAGCCCGTCATCATCTTCATCAATCAAGCTAGGGCGAATTTCAACTCCATGTACGGCGGAATCACCATGTCTGGCGGCTACGCGCTTGAGCATATGAGCGACGTTGTCATAAGGGTGCAGTCATCTGGCGCGGCGAACGACAAGATGTTCGGCACCGTCAACGGGCAGAAAGTGCAGGTCGGCACCAGGGTCACGTGTAAGGTCGAACGAAACAAGAACGCGCCGAGTCCAAGGCAGGCTGGCTATGATTTCTGCTGGGAGGAATGTCCAGAGTTTTCGTTCGGCATAGATAGCGCGGCGGCGTGCCTCGACCTCGCGCTTGAGTACGGGGTGATGACGGCACGCGGGGCATGGGTGTATTACGGGGTCGAGGGCGAGGACGGGTACCTGAAGCAGAACGGTCGCGCCGCGATGCTCTCGGTGCTTCGGGATAACCCAGAGTTCATGGCGGTCGTGTACGACGAGACGATGAAGGCTATAAGCAAGGAGAACGACGAGATTATGGAGGAAGCTGATGCCTAAAAAGAAGGCATGGGCGGCATGGGAGGATGATGTCGCGGACAGGACTGGCGGCGAGCTTGTCAAGGCATCTGGCATGACCGATATGTACAAGGGCGATGTCAAGACCGCCTCGTTCCTGATAGACGCGAAAGAGACGTTCACGGACGGTTACGCCGTGACCGACGGGTTCTGGTCGAAGCTCGCGACATGGGCCAGGAACGAGGGGCGCGAGCCAGCTATCGCGATTCGCATAGAAGACCCAGTGAACGACCCGTTCGAGATTGCCGTGGTATCCGAGATATGGTACTCGGAGCACCACCCAGGGTTTGAGCCTGACGGGCAGTTGAAGAAAAAGAAGCAGCGCAAGCTGACAAGGTGCGCGGCTGGCGGGAAACCGACTTCGTTCATGGTCGGGAAATACAGGCTCGTCGCATACTCGTTCGATGAGTGGGTTGGTGATATGAATGAAGATTGATAAGGCCAGCAGCTTGTTCAGCGCGTTGAGGCCGCTTCCAGACGACCAGATTATACCGTACATCGACAAGTGGCTGGTAACGTCGCCGCATGCTGGTCTGTACGAGGTCGATGACAGGCCGTACCAGACGAGGAACCCAGATAGGTCGACCATGAACTTCCACCCATCGGGTGATTGTCTCAAGTGCGAGCGGCTGCTTTATTACGAGCGCGACGTGAACACCCAAATTGTCGACAAACCAGTTGACGCTCATTTGCAGGCGATATTCAAGACTGGGAGCAGCATACACGCGATGATTCAATCGTGGTTCGCGGCGATGTCGGGGGTGCCAGGTTTCCCGACGCTCGTGAAGAACGAGATGCGCATAGAGGGAGGGTGCTTTGAGGGTTACGGGGTCGGAGGCTACATAGATTCCGTGGTGAGGTTCCCAAGATGCGACTACCCTACCTGCATTGAGATTAAGACGATTAACGACTACGGTTTTCAGCATTTAAACGGTCCGAAACCAGAGCATAAGATGCAGGTCGGATGTTATATGGCATGGCTCGAAGCTCCGTTCGGCATAGTGCTCTACTACAACAAGAACACTTCCGAGTTCAAGGAGTTCAAGGTCGAGCCGATTGACCTGTCGAACGTCTTGATGCGCTGGGCGAACGTCAGGATGGCGATTTCGGAGCATGACATATCGCGGTTGTCATATGGATGCTCGTGCGGCAAGCGCCCTGGCGACAAGACGTGGGAATGGTGCCCAGCGCGTGACATCTGCGCGAGGGAGATGATTTAGATGGGGCAGGTGAACCCTGGCAAGAGGTTCGAGGCGAAGCTCTTCACGAGCCTGTCCGATGCTGGGCTGTTCGTCCAGAGGATACCAGACAAGGTGTACTGGACTGGCAAGAGGCTCGTCTCGGAGGAGACTCCAGCCGATTTCATCTCATGTTACACGCAAGCTGATGACGGCAGGGTGAGGAGCTTTCTCATAGAGGCGAAGGCATGCTCGCAGAACAGGCTGAGGTTCGCCAGGTTGGAGCAGCACCAACATGACGCCCTCGTGGAGTTCGACGGCATGCACCCAGACATGCACGGGTTCGTCGCCGTGAATTTCTACGACCCAGCGAGCATCCGCATCATGGACGTGTGCTTCATGGTGCCCATATCGATATGGGACGAGTACGCGGCTGGCGAGATGAAGTCGCTATCGCATGACGACTGCTCGGGGGATGACAGGATTCACCTGTGCCAGAAGGTCGGAACGACATACGACATGTCGAGGTGGTTAGGAGGATACAATGGCCAAGGAAGCGCCGAGCGTTGAGAACGTGTTGGAGCCAGATGTGGAGCAACCCCAGGTGTTCGAGCCGAAGGCCGACGTGAGGCTTTCGCTTGAATGGGAGGAAGATGACGCGGATGCCGTCGAGTACATCAAGTTGAAAGTACACGAGGCCGTCGATAAGCGGTTCCCACAGATGGACAGAATCGAGCGCGAGCTGTACGACAAGACGCTCGTTCCGATTCCAGGCGGCAGTTACTACATGTACCCAGACGGCACGTACATGAGGGATTGGTCGAGGGTCACGCAGGATGATTTGCGGAAGTTCGTGCTGGCCGCGAGCGCCGAGGTGTATTTCGCGTCCGATGCGCAGGTCGATGCGCTCGCCGAGGCCGCGTTCGCCAAGTACGATTACGATGACGCATATGACCAGGCGTACTCCGCGCAGCTGTCTGGCACAATCGGCGACAAGACGGCGAGGGCGAAGCGCAGGACGCAGAAGCAGCGTTGGCTGGCGCTGTTCAAGACGCTTTACCGCAAGTGCCTGGACGAGAAGGTGGAGAAGCTTGAAACCCATCGGAGGAGCATCGAGCGAATGTACATCGAGATGGGCAAGCAATCCGAACGCGAGTATTTCGCGTCCAGGAGTCGATGAGGCTCGATTTAACGGACGATATACAAGAAAGGCGGTAAATGTACGTATGGATATGATTAAACCCGTTAAAACGGACGACATGCGTTCTGCGGGAAGGGCTGGGAGGCCCGTGTGCGAGAGGACGCTTGAGATAATGGGCGAGCTGAAGGTCGCCGCAACCCTCGGCAAGGCCACTGTCGTAATACCGTTGTCGGATGACGAGACGGGCGTGTTCGCACGTTTCTCGGCGAGGGCGAGGAACGCCGCGAGGATGTGCGGCTTGAAGGTCTCGGTCAGGAGGCTCGATGACGAGAGGGCGCGGCTCGTGTTGATGGACGGTGGTTCGAATGAAGGTTAACGTGATGATGAGCTATCCCGACGCGATGCGGAGGGACATCGAGAAGCGCGGAATGGAATGGTGGGCGAAGGGCGGCGAGTACCAGTCCTTCGCCGATGCGATTGGCGTCGCCCAGTCGGTCGCCAACGAGAGGAACTTCCCGATTCAGATTAAATGCCTGGGGCAGAAGATGACCGTCTACCCCAAGAAACTGCGCGAGATGGGGTATTAGCCGTTTTCGTTTTAGAACAATATTGTCCTAAAAATATCTTTATGACTCTTTACGTCATTAGAGGTATTCTATATAATATAGGTGTGTAATTTAATTCGTTAGGAGGTGTTCAATGGAGGAGAAGTTCAGTATAGACGATGTTTGCGATATCGCGGCGAATGCCTGCGACGAGATTTGCGCGATGGTCTCGGATGACGATTTGCCCAAGCTCGACGATGATATCGGGTCAGCAATCATATCCGTGGCGCAATGCTCCACGGCGCTGCTCGTGATGGGGATGACGGTCGGCAAGTTCGTTTTCACCGATGACGGGGGCGACTTCCCGAAGGACGAGCTGCTTCGGTTCGTCAAGCGCAGGGTGTCTTCGTCGCTCATATCCGCCATAGAACTGGTCGGGAGCGATTACTCGGCTGAAAACGCCATGGAGTATCTGGGCAGGTTCAAGGAGCTGTCCGACTCGTTTACGAAGATTCTTCTGTTAGCCGAGGCGGTGGATGGGAAGGTCGGCATCTTGGCCAAGGCCGTCGGGAAACCGAAGTCGGAGGCGCAGGCGCACGGGGAACGGGACGTTTCGGACTTCCTGGACATGCTCGAAAGGGTTAAGAACGAGAAGGGGGCATCTGATGATTCGTGAGGTGAGCGCCGAGGACATTGGCAATGCTGGTCGCAAGGGGCCGCAGGTGAAGAAGACGAAGATGGCGCAGGAGGCCGTCGAGGAGTTCCTGAGCAGCGGCATGGACGCGTGCTCGGTCGAGTGGCGCGGGATTGACAAGGATTTCGACCAGGCCAAGCGTGCCGTGGCGTACCGCATCAGCTACAGCAAGTACGTCGGACTCGACGGGTCGGACGACTTGTCGATGCGTAGCAATAGGCAGAAGGGCGAGATATACCTCGTCCATTCGGAGCGCGTCGGCTCCTAGCCGTCGCGGGAAACGTTAGGAGGCTGTCATGTCAACGAGAAGCATCATGTTGGTCGATTCGCTGTTCAAGGAGCAAGGAGGCGACAGCGTCATGCACGTCGCGAGGTTCTACCGCCATTGCGACGGGTATCCAGACGCGTTCGGGATGGACATATGCTCGGCGCTCGCGAGGGCGTCCCGCAACCCGTTCCTCAACAACCGAAACTGGGCGCAGCACTTCCTCGCGGCGCTCTGCTCCAAGGGGATAGACATCGAGATGGAGCCGCCCGACGGCCCAGACGCGTTCTCCCACAGCGACATAGAGTACGCCTACAGGGTCACTGGCGTCACCGACCTCTCGGGCGGCAAGGTCGGCATGGACGGGACGGACGACGTCTCGGTCGCCATCTACGAGGTCGGGTTCAACCAGTGCGGGAGGATGTACGACGAGCTTCGCGACCCGATTTTCGAGGGCAACTGGAAGGGGCTTGCGCGTTGGCTCGCCGACAACACGGGATGGTCGGAATGGCTCGACGACCCCAACCTCGGGAAGGACGACCCCGAGACGTGGGACCTCGTGAGGGAGGCCGCGAAAGCTCCTCGGGTGGAAGGCGCATAGATAATGAGGGTTTTCGAGGGGAAGTGGCCCGAGAGGGGCGCGTGGGAACCCAGCGAGGGGTGCGGGCGCGAGATGGCGTCCCTCGTGGGGAAGCTCAAGAGGCGCGGCGTTCGGTACAGGGCGGCGAGCAGGGGGCGCATGTCGTGCGTGGTGTTCGACTCGCCGCACGGCGTCGTGAGCGTCATATCCGCGCCAGGGAGCATCGGCTCCGACAGGGGACTCCTCGAATCGTACTGCGAGGGATGGGACATGTCCCCGAGGGGGAACATGACGGCGAGCGGCATATGCTCGGATTACATGCACGGCGCATGGGGTTAGGAGGCGAACGATATGGGAATCGACGAGGTGTTCGAGGGCATGCTCGGCGGGGTGCGCGAGAAGGTGGCGCTGGCGCTCGTGCAGGACGCGGACGGCGATTACGCGCTGGTCAGGGTGTCTGGCCGTGGCGGCGGGTACCGAAAGAAGGTGCTCGGCTGGATGCGCGACGAGGAATGCGCCGAGGAGCTTGCGAAGGTGATAAACATGATTGGCAACGGCGAGTGCGATTGCTCGTTCGGCGGCAACGACGACATAGAGAGGGCGTTGAGGAATGGGATACAGGAGTAGGGTCTGCATACGCACGACGCCAGCGGGGTTCGACGTGATAGACGGTGCCGTGAGGGGGGCGAACCAGTCTTACGGGGTCGAGGGGTCGTGCGACTCGGTGTCGACCGTCGGCGACGTGGTAACGCTAACCTGGCTTGAGGTCAAGTGGGAGCCAGGGACGTACGTGGACGTCGAGGCCGTCGAGCATGCACTGGCGAACGACATGGGCGACGAGCCGTGGTGCCTCGCGAGGGTCGGCGAGGACATAGACGACCGAGAGGTGTTCACGAGCGACAACCTGCTCGACGGCGGCATGCCGAGGTACATGCTGTACATCGACGCATATATAGAGGGGTTCGACGGCAAGGTGCTCGCCCCGTCGCTCCACCACGAGGGGGACATGGCGGCACCGTTGGACTCGATGGGCAGGCCGTGCATGCCAGGCGACCTCGTCAAGTACCCGAGGGAGGACGCCGCGTTCCGCGTGCTCTCGGTTGACGGGAGCAACGTGTATTACGACATCGACGGCGGCAGCATCCCGACGAGCGTGGCGCTCGCATACGCGGTCGAGCACGTGATGGACGTGGAGGAGCTTGCGAGGTCGTTCGCGGGACTGTGGAGGTACGCCGACGAGGACGCACGCAGGTTCCTGGCCGAGCGGTTCGTCGCCGAGCTTTCATTGATACCAGAACGGGGCGCGAGATGACGTGCGTGGTCGAGATTGTCAAGATGGTCGGCGGCGACGTGGTGTCCGACGAGTTCTTCGAGCTTGCGCTGTGCCCGTCATGCGGCGCGGAGGTGCCAGACGCCTACCTGTACTGCCCCCATTGCGGGGGAGGCCCGTTGGAGGGCGGCACGCGCCCGTCGTGCGAGAACAAGAGCGACAACGACTCGTTCTTCCTATGCTCGAACTGCGGTAGGCTGTACGTGCCAGTGCAGGTGAAGGGCAACGGCGAGGGCGGCGCAGTCGATTGGAAGTGTTGCCCTGGGTGCATGGCGGTGGTCGGGTGAGCATAAGCGCCGAAATCGACTCGATGACGGAGGAGCAGGCGGAGGCGTTCGTGTCGGCGCTGTCGGCGAAGGCGAGGGCGTGCGCGAACGCCAAGGGGTTCAAGGAGTCCGATGCGAAGTGGAGGGCGAGTTCGATGCAGCTCGCCGAGGCTTTCAGGTGCGACGTGTGCGGCATGTGGCACGTGACGATAAGGAGATGATGTCAGATGGGGTACGAGCGCGGCATGCTCGCGAGCGTCGACAAGTTCGCGTTGCCAGCGTCGGCATGCGCCGAGAACCCAGCGAGGTTCCTCGACGCGATGGCCGATGCATACGGTATCAGCCCAGAGATGAACGCGGCGCAGGCGCTCGCGTCGATTCTGGTGACGATAGCGGACGAGGTATGCGCCGAGGTTCGCGAACGCACCGAGCTTGCGGGGAACGGCGATTAAGGTTACAAGGTTCCCATGACGATGGAGGTTGCCATGGGAATAGCGTTCATGGACCCGCCGAGAAAAGGCGCGTCGAACATTTCCGAGAAATTGGTCGGCACGGCATGCTTCGGATGCCCTAATATGGAGGTAATCACGAGCGGCAGGCGAGTGGTGAGGGAGCGTTACTGGTGCAGCGTGCGGAGGGGCCACGTGGACCCGCCCGAAGGTTGCGCCATGAGGAGCGAATCAATTTGACGGAGGTTGGCAATGGCACGTAGGGAGAACGCGACGGGGGATGCGATGCACCTCGCGAGCACCGTCGACGATATGTTGTCTGACGATTACAAGCGCAGGTTCGTGGCGGAGTACAGGCAGACGCTCACGCGCTTCATCTCGTTGGAGAACATGCTGAGGTCGTGGCAGAACGGCGAATTGGGGTTCGAGCCGTCATGTTCCAGGGAACTGCTGGACAGGCAGCACGCCGCAATGGACGCGTACCTGAGCATCCTTGAGGAGCGCGCATCGGTCGAGGGGGTGTCGCTCCTATGATTGTCGAGGTCGTGTCGGCCACGCATGACCCGCTCGACCTAATCTCGATGGCCGCTGGGACGTGCTACGGGAAGGACACGCTATCCGACAAGCGGGTTGAGCGCTGCCTCCGCAGCGGACATATGAGCGTGTTCGAGCACGCATCAGCCACGTTCGACGTGGACGGAATCAGTCGCGCTTGCAGCCACCAGCTCGTCAGGCACAGGCTCGCGTCGTTCAGCCAGCAGTCCCAGAGGTACTGCAAGGTCGATGTCGATTCCGATGACTGGTACGTGATACCGTTCGAAGTGCTCGCGAGGTCTGGCGCGAGGGAGTGGTACGAGGGCGAGATGAAACGTGCGGCGCGTGCGTACTCGCAGGCGCTTGAGATAGGGTTGAAGCCAGAGGACGCCAGGTTCCTCCTCCCAGAGTCCTGCAAGACCAGGCTGAAGGTCACTATGAACTGCCGAGAGTTCTTCCATTTCCTCGAACTGAGGCAGGGCAACGGCGCTCAGTGGGAAATCAAGATGCTGGCTGACGCGATGGAGTCGCAGCTATCCAAGGAGAACGCACAGTGGAAGGCGCTGCTCGGCATGTGGAACGCTTCGAGGTTTGAGTGATGGGTGATGTTCCCCTCGAAGTGTCCTATGCGGACGGCTCGACGGTATCGCTGACGTTGCCATGCGGGGACATAGACTCGGTTTCCGTTGACGGCGTGGAATTCGAACGCAGGGGCGAGACGAGGATAAGCAGCATATCGTGGATGGACACATACGGGAGGCTGTACTACAGGCACACCTGTACGGCATGCGGCTACATGTCGGAGCTGTCCGAGTGCGATTGGGCGTTCTGCCCGAAATGCGGCAGGAGGTCGGTATGATGGAGATGATGTCCCCATGTTGACATGGTTGCTTGTGATTATGCTGGTGGCGACGGCGATACTGCTCGTCGCGCAGATATCGGTCAGGGTGTCGACCGAACACGAGGCGGAGCGGCTTCATGACGAGGTGATGCGCCTCGAACGCGAGAAGAGGCGGCTCGAAAGTCTCGTGTGGGGGATGGAGGATGATGGCAAATGACATGGAACGAGTGCAGTGACATCGTCGGCCATTCCGACAGCCCAGAGATGAAGCTCCTGGTGAGGGTGCTCGACGGGTGGATGGAGTACGTGCGCGAGTCACGTGACGGGGAGAGGTACATCGAGTTCGACGTGATGGACGACATGGAGCATGACATATGCGTGTACCGCTCGGAGGTCGAGCGAATCGCCCGTGCCGACAGGGGGTTCTCGGGTTCTGGCGGCGGCTCGTTCTAGACGTTGCCGACCAAACTCTTTACATCTCTAATTAAATCCTATATAATTATATTACGATAGGTTTTTAGTTAGGAGGTTGACATATGGAGTGGGTGTACGACGATGGCGGCAGGAGCAGCTACTTCAAGGGCGAGGCGGGAGATTGCGTCACGAGGGCGATAGCCATAGCAACCGAGCAGGACTACAAGAAGGTCTACGACGAGCTTGCCGCCATGAACAAGGCGAGGTACGGCAAGAAGTCGGCCAGGAACGGCATCCACCGCGATGACATAAAGAAGTACATGGCGGACCACGGCTGGATGTGGTGCCCCAAGATGAGGATAGGCTCTGGATGCACCGTTCACATGAGGCGTTCGGAGCTTCCGAGGGGAAGGGTCATGTGCTCGTTGAGCAGGCACATCGCGACGGTGGTCGACGGCGTGCTCCATGACACCTACGACAGTTCGCGTGACGGCGAGCGGTGCGTGTACGGGTACTGGATTAAGGATGACGCGCCGAAAAGGCGCGAGCCGAGAATCAGCCGCGCCGAGTTCGAGTCCAAGATGGGGATGCTCGTGGATGATTTCGAGCTTGGCCTCATATCCCCGCAGGAGCTAGGTAAGATAGCCGAAAGCCTCGCAATTGACCGCAGAGGCGCTTAGGTAATCGTTTCTAACGGGCGCAAACGTCCGCCCATGTGTAAAGACACGTTGGCGGACATAGCGCCCTTTATATTGGATTAGGTTAGGAGGTGTCTTGTTATGTACGTCAACTACAGCCCGATATACGCCGACGAGGTGCGTTACGACGGGAAACACGAGCCTGAAGAGGTCGTCTGCGAAATCAAATGGTGCGTCGCGGACGTGCTCGACATGATGGCGCATCGGGGAATCGAGTTGACCGATGAAAACCTCGAACGGTTGCTGTGCAGCCGAATGGGGAAGACGTTGCGCGAGCGGAGCACGGAGGAGGGATGGGAAATCCTGGGCGATATCATCGCCGATGAAACGTACGAATGGAACAAGGAGTGACGCTATGGGGTGGATGGTGAAGGTCGAATACGAGCCTGAGCACGAAGTCATCGAGGAGTCGTACCTGTGCAGGAGCGTCGGCGACCTCGACGAGACGCTGGATTGGCTCAAGCAGGAATCGGAGCACGCCAAGGTCATGCGCGTGACACGCGTGTCGAGGGACGACGGCTCGTCGAAGGTGCTATACGACTCAACGGTCGGATTGGAGTGGTGAGAATGGAGTATCTGCACGATTGGCGCAAGGACGAAAGCAAGGTTCTAGCGTCGTATCCCCCTCGGTACGAATGGAAATGTTCGAAATGCGGCGAGGTTCGCAGCATGCCGTGCGAAGATGGCGAGCCAGACCCGACTGGATGCAAATGCGCAGATGGCGAGTCCATGGCCATGATTGTGACCCCGAAGTTCGTCGATGAGCACGATGCAATCAGCATCTACGGCAAGACATACTATTCGGAGAAGAAGTTCGACGAGCTTCGGGTCGAGGTCGAGTCGCTGAAGCTCGAGCTGAAGCAGGTCACTGGCGCGATGAAGAACGCGCTGAACAACCAGGCTCAGGCCAAGGTGTCGAACGAGAGGGAGCGCCAGCGGCTCGCCGAACTCAGGGCGAGCCTGCTCAGGGACCCGAACGAACGCCTTGTCAACCGCGTGAAGCAGCTTGAGGACGAGGTATCCGAACTGCGCGGCAAGCTAGTCTCGATGCGCGATGAGACGAGGGAGTTCTGGGGCAAGGTGAGGAACCTATGATGCCCGAGACGGAACACGTGTACCCGACGCTCGGGGTATGCGAGGGAGGCATGCACATTCCGATAGTCAACGGGGCGTGCAGGGAGCGAATCGTGAGGTGCAAGGACTGCAAGCATATTGACTCGTATACCGCATACGAGCGCACGTGGCCAGATATAACGGAGTACGAGGTGCGCTATTGCAAGCTGAGGCACAGCGACGGGTTCAGTCCAGATTGGTTTTGCGCAGACGGCGAGCCGAAGCAACCGTAAATAATCTCTTTACAGGTCTATGAGCTTCCTATATAATTAAGGTACGATAAGTTCTTAGGTTAGGAGGCCGAGATGACGAACGTCGAGATTATCGAGATGGCGAAGGCGCTGCATGGCATCACCGAGGAATCCCATACTTACAGCCGTTGGCGCAAGATGGGGTACCAGGTGCGGAAGGGCGAGCACGCCGCGTTCAAGGCGATGATTTGGAAGCACACCAAGAAGCGCGTCAAGGACGAGAACGGCGAGTGGAAAGACGATAGCCGCATGTTCAAGAAGACGGCGAACTTCTTCACCATGTCGCAGGTCGATGCGATGAAATAGCGTGCGGTTCGCTCGGGGCACCAGGACAGGTGCCCCGAGGGCGTATATCGGGACAACGGAACGAGAGGAAGGTTGACATGATGGGCGTAGAGGAAATCAAGGCAATGTTGACGGAGCGCTTCGAGTACCACAGGGGCCGTGCAAACGAGCTTATGGGGTGCATGTTCCAGTATAACGAGCAGGGCGATTACGATTCCGCGAACGAGATGTGGCAGAGGGCGATGGAGGAGAACTCGGTCGCATTCGAGCTTTGCATGTGCCTGCGCGAAATCGCCGAGTGCGAAGGTGCGAAATAATCTCTTTACAAGTCTATGAGCTTCCTATATAATTAATTTACGGTAAGTTTTTAGTTAGGAGGCCGAGATGAGGAAGAACGAGGTTTCGAAGGGTTTCGCGAAGGTCATGATGGACGCGATGTCCGAGGGGTTCTACCCAGATATGGTGGAGCTGACGGGCAGCTACAGCGATGTCGAGGGGCGGCAGGCGGTGCTCATGAAGGACGACGAGCGCATCGTGATGTGGATGGAACGCTGTGGGCGCAGTTGGGACTCGACGGACCCAGAGCGCATCGTGTTGAGGGCGGCGCGGTTCGCAATCGAGGGCGAAGATGACATGGACTGGAAGTACAGGTGGAGCAAGAGCTGGAAAGAGCACGTGTTCTTCGAGGATGTCGTGTGGCGCGTCGCGAGGGACTGGTACGTGAAGGACGAGAACGAGGCCGTCGCGGCACTGCTCAAGCGCCGCGAGCGCGTAGGCTCGCACATGTACGTCAACGGCGGCGACGGCGCGAAGTTCATCGGCAACGGCAGGCACGAGCTGACCGACGAGCTGCTGGCAATCGTCCGCAGGGTCAAGGGGTTCAAGACCGTCAAGCGCGAGAACATCGAGGTTTTCAAGAGCGGAACCGCATGGCGAATCAAGAACGTGGCGAGCGGCAACGAGGCGTTCCTGAGCGCGTAGATTGGAGTTGGTTGGCATGAGCATGTGGTCGTATGTGAAAGGGGTGGTCACGGTCGAGCCGCCTGGTCACGGCCAGGCTGCGATGGACTTCGTGCTGTGCGAGGTCGTGGACCACCTACCGAGGGTGACTGGCAGCGAGGGCGACATGCACGTGGAAATCGTCAGGCGCGAGGGGCATAACCAGTCGTGCAACCATGATGAGTTCGGCGTGCCGTCGAACCTCGGCAGAAGTCCATGGGGAGGTCGCGGCGGGTGGTTCGACGCGCAATGCACATATGACCTGCTGTTGACTGGGAGCTTGCGCGACAGGTGGTTCGACGATACGCTGCGCGAGTTCTCGAAGTGGATGGTGCGCCTGAGCAAGCGCGTGTTCGTCGAAGACGTGTTCGTGAAGGTGTATGACATGTACGGCAGGCTCGCGCTGTTCAACGGCGGACATCCATGGAGAGACAACTTCGAGGGCTGGTCTTGGATGGACGGCGATGACCGTTCCCCAATGCACTCCGTAAGGCGCAGCTGCGATTTCAGGTACTCGGCGGTTCCGCTAGAGGGCAACTGGACCGAGCGGTTGATTACGTTGCTCCCAGGTGGGAACGGCCTCGCGCACGAGGTCGACATGCTGACTGGCAACCTCGATTGGTACGAGTACGACCCAGACAAGTTCAAGGCGCTCGCGGAATCGTATAGGAACGAGATTGACGCGACCGAGAAATGGGTCGAAGAGCTTGAGTCGAGCGGTAGGTTCGAGGATGGAGATTAGGTTCGACAACGGTTACGTGCTGACCCTCATGTACCTGCCAGACAGGGTGAAGCCAGTGTTGGTGCTGTCGAAGGACGGCAGGTACGTGGCGCATGCCGTGGTCAAGGACTCGGTTGGATACGAGGAGTTCAAGAGGTTCTTCTCGGTCGTTTTCAGTTAGGAGGCTCATATGGAAAAATGCAAGTGCAAGCGCTGCGGATGGGAGGGCGAACCCCGCGAACTCGGCAGCAAGACGGTCTACGAGGACTACGGCGACGTATGCTGCTCGGTATGCCCGTCATGCGGCGCTGTCGAATACGACGGGTTCGAGCTGTTCGAGTTCTCGTCGAACGGGGAAGTCGATTAGACGTTTTCGCCGAGGCAAGGCGGATGCGAAGAACGGGATGATGACAAGTGGATGTGAACGAGAGATGCGAGATGTACCGAAGGCAGCTCGGCGGCGCGAACGCGGCGAACAACCGAAAGTCGGCGAAGATTCGCGAGCTGACCGAGAAGCTGGACGAGCAGGGCGCACGCACCGCGTCGTTGGAGGCGCTGGTGCGCGACATGTGGGACGCCCTCATAGCGAACCACGGCGGGTACGTCACGGTGATGACGCTCGAAAAGTTCGAGGAGCGCATGAAGGCGCTCGACATCAAGGAGGCCAGATGACTGGGCAGGCGGTGAACCCGACACATTACGGCAAGTACAGCATGGACAAGATTGAGGCGATAATCGACGGCCTGCCAGCGCGTGAGGCGGCGTGCCTGTTCAACGTGCTCAAGTATTACGAACGCGCTGAGAAGAAGGGCGACGCCGAATCGGATTTGGAGAAGGCGAACTCGTACGCCTACAGGATGGTGTTCGGGTCGTGGCCGTGGGAGAGCGACATCGAGAACGAAGACGATGCTGGGTAAGGTTGGAGGTTTCGACATGGAGAAGAAACACAAGGGTTTGCTCGTGACGGTGGACGGCCCGATTGTCGAGGTCGAGGTCGGCGGGTACAAGGACATCCAGCGCCTCATAGGATGCGACTGCTTCGATGTCATGCCGTGGCTGTTCGACGACCATCCGACATGCTACGTTGACGACGAGGGCAAGTTGAACGGCTCCAAGCCTAACAGGGCGATTTACGACGGCGACAGGCTCGTTGACATAGCGTTCGGCAACATGCTGTTCCTCGGGTTGGACGTGAGCACGGGCGAGAGCAAGGACATAACCGACATCGAATCCGAGAGGGTGCGCTCGCGCTTCGGCGGCGGTGCCGAGGGGGCGGGGTCGGGTGCCAGGGCGTATAATGAAATCATGTTCGGCAGGCTCGCCGTCAACGCGAAGGAGGGGTTACGTGGCCGTGGGAAGCTATAGGCTCAAGGAGAGGTTCGAGGGCATTCGGTGGATGGGCGTCCTCGAAACTCCGAGAGAGGACGTGGCATGGCTCGAATCGCTGCCAGGCGGAAACAGCAACGTGACCGACGTGCATCATAACGGGGACTCTGTCGAGATAGGAACGAGGCTTTCCGTCACGGAGGCCAATGTCGGTGATTACATCCTCATAGGGGACAACGGACAGCCGCTTGTGATGCCGAAACGGGTATTCGATATGAGGTACGAGCTGGATGACGAGGAACGACGACAATCTTGATTCGAGGGTGCCATCGGAATGCGTGTCGCACTCTGAACTGTTATTGTCGAAAATGGCGGACGAGAAGCGTTCGCGAATCAAGGGAGACTCGACCATCATATGCCGCCTCGGGGAAATCGAGGACATGATACGCGCTCTCAGGTCGAAGGTCGAGGCGAACTCCAAGGACATAGGTTCCCTGTACATCATGTTCTCCGTCGCGTTCACGCTGTTGTCATGCGAGTTCGTCGTGCTCATGTGGATTTTCTTCAAGATGATTGGGTAGCAATGAAACGCAGAATCGACATGGAGCGGCTTGACGGCATGTTGAAAGTCGCCGTGTTCACGGTGATGGCGTTGTTCGCGGTTGTCGGTGCGCTGATGGTCGCACATGAGATATTCCTGTCTTGAAGATAAGCGTTATTTTTCTCTTTACATATCTATAGGCTTCCTATATAATTAGTTTACGATAAGTTTTTGGTTAGGAGGCCAAGATGAAGCTGAGCAAAGACGACAAGGTGATGTTGCGCAAGGAGTACCTGAAGGTATGGGGGCGCGATGAGAGCATGGTCGAGCATTGCGTGAAGTGCGCGAGCGGCTACGTCGATTTCGGCGACGTGCTCTACGTCATGGATAAGCCACACGTCAAGACCGATTTCTGGTTCGGCGAGCACACGTACGATTACGACGAGGTGTGCGAACGCCGCGACGAGGCCAGCAAGTCCGAGAAATACTTCATTCGCGAGAACATCGAGCGGAACTGCAAGGCGCAGGATTTCATCGACTGCATCGACGGCAAGTGCCATGGGACGCGCAAGGCGTACCTGTTTAAAAAGCAGTATACCTGCCAGGACGAGGATTGCAGGCTGGGCTACGTGCGGTTCGTCAACCTCTGGGACAGCTGCGATTTGTGGGATATCCAGAACAGGGAATGCCGCGAGATGACGGACGACGAGGTTGGCGTGTTGCGCGAGTTCTGCGAATGCGAGGTCGCGAAGTTCGAGAAGCGGCTGCGCACCTACCTGAAGCGCTACGGGTTGAGCAAATGCCACTTCGGCGTTTACTGGGCCGACCGATAGGCGAGGAGGCCGTTCATGGGTCTTGGCGGGGATTTCATCAGCGACATGGTAGCCGAGCACGCGTACCGTGACCACCTCGTCGATAGCGGGATATGGGAAACAGCGGACGGGAGGCTCGTTCCCGTCCGCGAGATGACGGACGTTCACCTGGTAAACGCCATAAGACTCATGGGGCGAACCGCCACGAATTGCGACGAATATGACATGTTGACGGCAGAAGCCGCCAGAAGGGGGATGAAGGGGAGATGGTGAAGTGATGAACAACCTGCAGCACATCGTCAAGGACGACACCAAGTTCGCGATGCACATGGCTGTCGAGCTGTGCGAGCGGGGCGATTTCGACAGCGTGACCGAGGCGTTCGGGTGGCTCATGCAGGAACGCGACGATACCGCATGCGAGTGGACGCTTCGCGATAAATGGTCGAACGACACGGGCGACGACTACGTGTACGGCTATGAGACGGGCTGCGGGGCACGGCATACGTGGTGGCCCGACTCGTTGCCGAATTACTGCCCGACGTGCGGCAGAAGGGCGGTGAAGCGATGACCGACAACCGAACGACCGAGCTGCTGCGCGATGGGTTGACCGAGCGCGGCGTGAAGTGGACAAGCAAGCCGACGTTCTCTGAAACAACCTGGGCATATAACGGCTTGTGGCACAATGCGAAGTTCGAGCCATGGAGCGATTCGACGTTCAAGGTCACAATTTACGACCTCACACCCGAGCAGGCCATAGCCGCGACGCTGGGCGCTGGTGAGTGCGTGATGGAGTACGGCGGCGATGTGACCGAGGATACGGCGAGGGTCATGGGCGTGTATTTCTGCTCCGAATGTGGAAGCCCGAATTACAACGATTGCATGCCGCGCCACTGTAACTACTGCGGGAAAGTGGTGAAGCGATGACGAACGCGCAGACGCTAATCGACGGGTTGCAAAGCTTGGCGATTATCGTGCTGGTCATAATGCAGTTGCGAGCGAATGAAAGGCGATGAAGCGATGAGTGAACTGAGACAATGCCCGTCATGTGGGGGCGAAGCCGAATTGAAAGAGTACAAGCCGAACGTCAGCGGCGTTGCAATCTGCAAAGAATGCGGGTTACGTTCGCGCATCTGCAAGAACGACCATACGGGAGGGTGGAAGCCGAAGGCCGTCGAGGCGTGGAACACCCGCACGTCCGACCAGGCAATCGCCGCGACGCTGGGCAAGCAGAAAGCCAAGGCGCATCCGTACGGCTACGAGCCTGACACGGGCGCGTTCGACACGACGCGGTGCGAGTGCGGGTGCTTGAACGACATAAGCGCTCGATTCTGCAACGACTGCGGCGGCGAAATCGAGATTGACGAGGACGGCGACAAGGAAATCTACAAGGGCCGCAGGTCGGTGTTCGCGACGAAGCACGATGACGGCTCCCTAGAGTTCGGCGGGAAGCGGTACGTGGTCGCGACGATAGGTGATAATTCGGATGCCGTCGCGTTCTGCAAGCGCATCGAAGGTGCTGTGGCGAACCGCGAACCGCTAACACTGTTCGGAGTGGACTACTCCGCGACGCTTGCGGCGGTGAAGTGATGAGCGGAATCGAGGAATTGCGGCGCTTGTTGGACGAGCGCGGGGTGGCGCACAGCGACCACTATTTCAGCACGACATGGCGAGATGGATGCGGAATGCTTCATCTGGCAGGTGAACCGATGGCCGATGGCTCGTTGGTTGTGGACATGCTCACCCCCGAGCAGGCCGTTATTGCGACGTTGGGCGGCGAAATCAACGGCGACACGAGTGACGGATATCATACTTTTAACGAGCTGTACCATCACAGAGCCGTCCTGTTTAGCGTAATCGTCTCAGAGTTCTCAAGCATGGCTTGGAAGGCCCGTAAGCACCATGACGGCACCATGTACGACGGCATGTTCATCGTAGGGCTAGATACGCCATGGGGGCAGGCGAGCTACCACTACGACATCGACCCGTACTGGGATATGTTCGATTGCGAGGAGCGCGAGTCAGCACCCGAGTGGGACGGCCACACGCCAGACGAGGCAATCGAGCGAATCGGAAAGCTTGCGACGCTAGGAGGTGGGAAGCTGACGGCCGAGCAGGTGCGCAATGCTGCGAAATCGAATTCGCGCCAATACGAATCGCCAGTTGATGATGGCGTATGGATAAGGGAGTATGACTGGCAGGCAATCGCTGACGAGCTGAACGCCGAGCTGGGGAAGGAGGTATCAGATGGAGAACAACTGGCCCGAAACGCTCGATGAGTTGCTTGACGAGTGTCAACGGCTCATCGACAGGTACGACCTTTACACGCTCGGGGAACGCGGCGAGCCGTTCACAGGCGAAACCGAACCGAGGGTTGACGGCACGGAATACCTTGCAGGCGAGTACAAGTACGGCGTTGCGATGATTCCCGCCCAATGGGTAACTTATGTAATCGAGGAATCAGCGATGGGCGGCGGGGAATGCGAGGACGTTTCCACTAAGAACGGCATTTTCAAGTGTTCCGAATGTGGGTGTACTGTCGAAGAGGACGGCGTTGATTGGGGCGAAATCAATTGTTGCCCAGATTGCATGAAGCGGGTGAAGCGATGAGCAACCTATGCAGTCGATGCGCCCATGGTAAGCGCGTCCGCTGGCGGATTGGGCGCTACATGTGCGATGCGAAGGGCAAACGGCGTTTCGTGAGGGAAAGGCTGTTCTGTGGAGGGTTTGAGCGGAAGGTGGGGAAGCGATGAGCAACTATTGTTGTCCAGCTTGCGGGTCGCGTGACATCGTCGTGACCAATGACCTCGAACGCAACCTGACGATTTTGAGATGCCGAGCTTGCGGCGAGATGTTCGCCGTCTCGAACGCGGATGTGTGCGACAAGGGCGGGGGATGGGTTTTCTGCGAATGGACGAACTCTTTTGCGAGCCAAAAGAGGCTCTGCGGGAAGGCGGCGAAGCGATGAGCTACTACGGCGATGGAAGTGGGAAACAGGCGATTCGTGACGCTATCAGCTGGGCGAAAGACGGATACGATGATAGCGAGGAAGACCGCAAGCGATTCATTGCGGACCTGATACAGGTATGCGCCGACTACGTTTCCGACATCCTGGAGGGTTGGTGGTGAAACGATGAGCATGCTGGGCGAGCAAATCAAGGAGCTGCGCGAAGCCGCTCGTAACATACAAGGAAATCTCGGCAGGTGCCTGTATAGGCGCAAAGACGTTGACGAGATGCAGCGGGTTAGCGGCATGCTGTTCGAAGCTGCCGACACCATCGAGAACTTGCGGAATAGGCTGCAAGAAGAGGACGATGCCCTGCGTGATTACCGTGCATCCCAGATTGCCGCCGAAGCCGAGCGTAGGCTACGGGAAATTTACGGGAAAGTTCCTGAGCAGGCGAAACGCGGAAATGACGGCAAGCGGGAAAGTTACGATGCGGGTTTCGAGAACGGGGTTAAAGCCACCCTGCGGCAGCTCGACGAGCTGATTGTCAGCGGGTACGACCTAAAGGCCGTCTGCTCGTGGATTAATAACCGATTGGAAGGAGAAGCCGTATGAGCTACAGGCTGATTGACGCGAATGCATTGGCGACGAGTCACCCAGAAGTCAACGACATGCCGTGCATCTACGCCGACCTGCCGAACGGGCTGGACGATGGTTATTACGACATGGCGCAAGGCAACACGGGCAAGAGCCGATGGCACGAGCTTTTCGGCACGCCCGAACGCGCGGCGCGGACGATTGCTGGCAAATGCGGCGATTGCCGCGAATGCGTAATCGCAAACGCCTGCGAGTACGGAGACGGCGAAGGATGCCTTCTGAGCGATGAGGGTAATTACGACATGCTGCTCGAATGGCTGAGGGGTGAGAGCGATGGCGAGTAGGTATGAAGAGCTGTTCGGCACACCCGAGAGGGTAGCGCGAACGCTATCTGGTTTTTGCGCCGACTGTCATGGGCGATGCGTAGATTGCTGTGTACCCGATTGGATAACCAATGGCCATGACGCGCTGCTCGAATGGCTGGGTTGCGATGTAACCGACGAACGGTACACCGACCTCGGGGTATATGCGAGCGGTAATCTGCGGGACGACTTCGAGAACTGGGTCAGCTTGAATCTCAAGGCGATGGCGTACGACTTACTGTCGCCGAACCCGTTCAAGACGCTAGAGGAGAAAAAGGAAATCGTCGAGAAGTACAAGCGCGATATAGTCGACGTTCTGCTCGAATGGCCGAAGGTCGAGAGCAATGGTGCTGATTGATTGGTTGAGGGGTGATGGCGAATGAAGTGCCCGTTGACGTTGATTGACAAGAGCGACAAGATTTGCGACTGTCACCCCGACTGCGCCGCACTCGTGCTGGTAGACAATGGCAAGAAGGCCGTGTGCGGATTGTTCGCAAACGCTGTGCTGCCGTTCGAGGGTGCGCCAGCGAGGGTTGTGAACTGGATTGACGTGGGCGAGCTGAGGGGTGATGTGTGATGAGCTACGAGGTAGTCATCGACCTATCCGACGTCGAGCACAGGAGCTTCAATTTCAGGAGGATGTTCGACGAGAGCGTCCCGTGTAAGGAGCGCATCGTGCGGTGCCGCGATTGCAAGCACTACTACGAAGCCGAAAACTACCATCCGAGCGGCAACTATGTCATGCGATGCTGCAAGTATTTCGATGCATACAACGACGAGGTCGAGCCTGACGGCTTCTGCGCATGGGGAGAGCTGATGGGTGATGCGTGATGACGATTCACTGGAGCCTGCTCCCAGAGCAGCCGAGCGACAACGAAAAGCGCCGATGGCGCATCGAGTGTCGGCACGTTAACGCAGGCGGTGGCGAATGCTCGGGGTTCATCGGCGGCGACGGCGACCCCTACAGGTTTTGCAAGGTATGCGACAGGCATTATGCGTTTGACGAAGTGAGGGGTGATGCGGAATGAGCGGCGGGAGCATGGATTACGTCTACTACCACGTATACGAGGCGGCGAGCATGTGCGAGGACGCAGAGCTTGCCGAGCTTCTACGTGATGCGGCGAACGTATTGCACGACGAGGAATGGTGGAAGAGCTGCGATTGCAGCGAGGACGAGTACCGCAAGTCGCTTGCGGAGTTCAAGGCCAAGTGGTTCGAGGGCAATCGGGCTGACCGCATGAAAGGCTACGTGGATGCCGAAATCGAGCGATGCCGTAAGCGGTGCTACAGCATCATCGGGGCAGTGGCGACGGAAGACGCGCTGCGTGGGGAAGGAGAACCAGATGAAACCTAGCGAATACTGGAATGACGACCGAACCGAGCGCGAGTTTGTGGAAAGCGGCCTGCAATGCTGCACGCGCACGGTGGACATGGGGCACCGCTGCGGTTACGTGGCGCTGCCCAAGGGACACCCGCTGTTCGGCAAGGGGTGGGACGATTGTTACGAGATAGCGCCAGAGCTGAACGTGGATGGCGGCGTCACGTTCGCCAGCGGCACCGATGACATGTGGATTCTCGGATGGGACGCCGCGCATGCGTGGCATAGGCGGGACTGGTCAATCGCCTCCGACGGATTCCGTGAGAGCGCCGAGAGGCACCCCGAGCTGTACCTTGACTTCGACTGGCCAGGAGGCACGTACATGGTCGATGCGGACATGGCCGAGGCCGAGACGCGCAGGTTTGCACGGCAGTTGGCGAACATGCATGGGGAAGGAGAGTGACATGGGCGGCTTGTATAACGCGATTTTCGGGATGAACCTCGCGACGATGCTGGTAGCGCCAATGCTCACCGAGGAGCAGCCCGAGATGTACTTCCCGAGGTTCCGCGACTGCTACGTGGAGGACGGCAACATCGTCATCTACACGAGGGTCGGCGGCGGGAACCGCGACTGCGGGTTTGGAGAGGACAAGCTGTACGAGCTGCCCACGTTCGTCGAGACCCACGACGACGATTTCGACAGCACCTACGGGTACTACGTGTTCGGTGTGCCCGACGAGTGGAGGGCCGACTTCGAGCGCGTGATGGCGGGTAAGCTCGACGAGCTGTCGGATGCGTACGTCGGGCGAATCGCCAAGTGCTTCGATTCAGACGCGGGTAAGCTCAAGGAGTTGTTCGCCGAAGTCGAGGTAGATACCAAGGCGCTCGGCAACGCGCCCGACTGGCGCGGCTTCTTCGACACGTTATCTGAGAAAGGAGATGACGAATGAACCGAGAACAGGCAGGGCACATCCTCGACGCGTATATCAATATGGAATGCGCTGGCGGGGACAACAACGCACGCATGGCGCTGCGCGAGGTAATCATCGACGCGATGACCGAGTACAGGGTGAAGTCAAATTACCCGAGCATCGGGTTCCCGTATGCCACATGGGTCGATGCGACGAAGCTGCCGACCAATTGGGACGGCACCCCGAAGGTAACATGCACGGGAATAGACCCAGCGTTCAACGCCAACACCGTGGACGGCGTCATGAAGGAGGTCGCAAATGACTGAGGAACACATCGAGCATCTTGGCAACGGCGCGTGCGACGGGCGTGACGACGGCTCAGCCGCGAAAAACGTCGTTAGCGACCCAGACGGCGGCTCTGATATCGCATACATTGCGTCAAAACCGACCGAAACGGAGCAGGACGAACCAGAACCAGACAGCCGCGAGAAGCTGGAGGCCGACGTGCTGAGATATCACACGTACACCACGAGCACGCTCATGTGGCCCGATTCCGCGAACATCAAGACGAAGTGGCTCTCGGTCCCGATGGACAAGGTGCTGGAATGGCTCGACCGTCAAGCGGCGATAACAAAGCGCGATACCCTGCACGACAACCCGATGTGCTCGGGGAGCAGCACGTGCGCAGCGAATCAGCCAATCAGCGAATCCGATGACCGCGAAACGTCCGAAACAGTCGAAATCGGCGCACCGAAGAGTAAAATAAGCGACTCCGATGTATGGAGCGTCGCGTACGAAATTTACTGCGCAGGCGGCTATGCGGACAACGACAGCGAGCCGAACCCGCCGACCGATGGCATACGCAAGCTACTCGACCGCCAAGCCGCCATTGCGCATGCAGAGGTAAACCGCGACGGCGAGTCTACGGAAGTCATCGGCGCTATATGCCCGTTCACATCGGACGGGGCGTGCCATACCAATTGCATGCTTTTCGCGACGGCGGTCGATTCCGATGTGACATACGGCGACATGGGGTCTGGCGACGGCCATTGCTCGCTCGCCGTCATGGCGTCGCATATCGCAAGCGAGAGGCACCACGGCGGCAACTACCTCGTCGCGTCGGTCGCTCGGGGTAACGTCGGTTGATTCGGAGGCGCTATGAGAGACGCGCAGAAGGTGCTTAACGGCGCATTTGATGTCGAGGTGCATAAAGAGACGTTCACGAACTATTTCGAGGCCGTGGCGCGTTCTGACGGCTCCATCGAGTATGCGGTGCCGAGCCATCAGGGAAAGCTTGAGTCAATCATGCGGGACGCTGGGCGCGACCCGATTAGCGAATGCCCGAGGGAGTTCTACGCGGACTACCTGACGTGGCTCATGCGCGAGACTGGATGCGTGTGCCTGTGGTCGAACGGTTACATGGGAGAGCCGAACGCGAGGCAGCGTCAGGCGATTCTGGGGCTGTGCGCCGACGGGCTGATGACGTTGCGGAGGTGATGGACGTGTGCGTATGTTGCGACAGGGTAATCGGCGTCGGCACGGTCGGAAGCACGTGTTCCGACGATTACGGCGGGTACTTCGAGCTGGCATGGTTCGAGGGAGACGACAGGCCGACGCTCCAGGTGAAGTGCGATGGGTGCTGGTCATCGGTCAGGGTGCTTTGCTGCCCGATGTGCGGTCGCATGATGGTCGGAGGGCTGGTCGACCGCACGCGCAAGAGGAACAGGGTCGAGGCCAATGACGGTTGCGATGTCGGCGAGTTTGACCGCTAACGCTTAACCGTTGCCCGCATCGGGTGACGACTAGGTTGAATTGATTGATATAATGTGTTCATGCCCTCGTAGTTGAATGGATACAACGGGACTCTCCTAAAGTTCAGGTCGAGGTTCGATTCCTCGCGGGGGCGCCATTTTCAAAAACGAATTGATAATCACCTCCATGCTGATACCATTTCACATGGAGGTGATTTTCAATGGCGAGAAGAAGGACCGTTTACGAACTGCGCATAGGCGGGAAGCTCGCCGCGAGAGGCGATGCCGACATGCTCGCGGAACTGCTGGGGTTGTCGCCGAATACGGTGCAGAGGATGCCTTACAAGAAACACGGGAAGCGCGGCGTGGAGGTGAGGCCGCTCCCAATACTCTACATCTACAAGGGGCGCAGGATGACGGCAGGTGAGATTGCCGAGCAGGAGATGGTGTCGCTGTGCCAGGTGCATTCTGCCGTGTACAAGCACAGCCAGCTCATGGGATGCACCGTCAGGAAGTACGGATACAAGTTGTTCTCGGTTGGAAAGCGGGAAGTGGGCAGAATGCTGAAAAATCTAACATGTGACATATAGCTAATAATTGCTGAATTTTTGCAGTCTGTTATCCTGTCTGCATTGCGGTTAGTTGTTGTGCTAGGAGCTTGGCATGGAAGATAGAATTCAAATCGTCTATAAGAAACTGGACGAGTTAAGAGGATACGAGAACAATCCGAGGAAGAATACGAAAGCGGTTCAGCCAGTCGCGAACTCGATTGCGGAATTCGGGTTTAAGGTGCCGATGGTGATAGAGGCCGATGGCACCATCGTAGCTGGTCATACGAGGTTTGATGCGGCGAGGGAGCTTGGGCTAGAGGAGGTTCCGTGCATAATCGCTGACGATTTGACTCCTGAGCAGATAAGGGCGTTCAGGCTCGCCGACAACAAGGTTTCGGAATTCGCCGCTTGGGATTTTGGAAAACTCGAAGATGAATTGCGTTTACTGGACGATATCGACATGACCCTATTCGGCTTCGATGGAGATTGGGACGTTGACCTCGATGAATTCTTCGAGGAAGGCGACCGTCCCGAGAAGGAAGTCGAGGAAAAAGAACCTCAACGTATAAAATGTCCGCATTGCGGCGAGTGGATTGAGCTTTAATTATGAGGCTGTTCTTGGCGGCGACAAGCTCGCGTCCGTACCTGAAGGATGAGGTATCCGAATCGATGTATAACCTTGAGTCGTTTTGGTATATCAAAAAATGGCAGCATCATTTAATTAAGGACAGCAAGATGTTCCTGCTCGACTCTGGGGCGTTCACGTACATGAACGCGAAGAGAGATGGCGCACCAGACCCGAAGCTTTTCTTGGATTCGTATGTGAGGTTCGTCAACGAACAGGACGTTGACTATTTTTTCAATTTGGACCTCGATACAATCATAGGGCCAGAAAACACGAAGAAGTTGAGGCGCGAGCTTGAGTCGAGGACTGGCAAGAAATCGATACCAGTGTTCCATAAGTGCATGGGCCTCAAGGCTTGGCACGAGATATGTGAAGAATACGATTATGTTGCGATAGGCACAATTTACGAATACGCCAAAAACAGGAAAATTCTCAGGAAGCTCTGCTCGATAGCAAGCGGTTACGGTGCGAGGGTCCATGGTCTTGGGTTTACTGGAGCAGATGTAACCGAATACGGGTTTTATTCTGCGGATTCGTCATCGTGGGTGAGCGGCGCAAGATTCGGCCAGGTGTACAACTTTAAGAACGGCAAGCTCTTTCAGAGCAGCGCACCCGACGGCATGAAAACGAAGCACCACAGCATCATAGACGCCCACAACTTCCACCAGTGGTGCCTTTACCAACAATACCTCGACAAGAAGGACTGATTATGACAAAAGCCGTTTTCCTGGCATGCGGGAAGGGCGAGCGTATGTGGCCCTTGACGCTCGACAGGCCCAAGGGGATGCTGACCGCCTATGGAGAGGTGTTGGTCGAAAGGCAGGTAAGGCAGCTGGTCGAGGCTGGCGTCGATGACATAACATTCGTGGTCAGTGCCGCCACGGTCACGGGATACGCGCCCATCATCGAGAGATACGATTGCCGTGTTATAACCAACGACTCGCCAGATGACGGGAACTGGGTAACGTTATCGCTGGCGGGAAACTTAGACGATTGCTTCGTATGCTCGGTCGACGATTGGTTCGAAAGCAACCCGTTTTTCTTCAAGGCGGCTTCGTGGTACGGCGTGTCGAGCACCGACGCGCCGCGTGATGAATGGTTCGTCGACGGCAATGTTCTCGAATCCGTTCGCAAGGAGGCGGGCGTCGGAAGGTTCCTGTGCGGATGCGCGTACTTTTGCGTCGGAGACGGCGAGAGGATGACATCGTTTCTCGGCGCGTATGACGGCGACCGGGGTGCCATGTGGGAGGATGTCCTGCTCGACAACGTTGGCGACTTCGACATGCTTCTACGCGACATCGACGTTCGAGAGTTCGACACCGTGAGGGAACTCCTCGATTTCGATAGCGCGTGCCTTGAAAAGGTTGGGAACGGTGCGACCAATGACACCTACCTCTTTGGCGACAAGGTGCTCAGGGTTCCTGGCGTCGGTTGCGGGGACAGGCTCGACAGGGTCAACGAACTCCTCGTGGAGAGGCGCGTCAATTGGTTTGGCATCGACACATCGTTCATTGAGATGAGAAACGGGGTGAAGCTCTCGCGGCTCGTCAAGGGAAAGGAACTCGACCCACGCGACCATGACGACCTCGTCATGGCGATGGGCGTGCTGAGGAAGATTCACATGGTCGACGGTAGGGGCGTTAGGCGGAGGTCTCTCGCGGAGAGGTGCATGTCCGAGGTGAAACTCTCAGATAACGGCGAACTGATGGCGTTGGCCGAGAGGTTGTGCGTCGATTTGCCGACGGTCGGCAAGTGCCTGTGCCACGGTGACTTCCATCCAGGAAACATCTTGGTCGAGGGCGGCAAACCAGTCGTCATAGACTGGGAGTACGCGAGCGTCGGGGACAGGTTCGACGACATCGGCTTGTTCCTTTCGTGCGTTGATTATGATAGGCGCGAGGCGGAGGTTTTTCTAGACAGATTCGCCGATGAGCCGAGCGTTTGCGTTAGGTACGCGACAATCGCGTCGCTCATGTGGACGGCGTGGTGTGAGAACCAGGTCAAAAGCGGTGTGGATGTCGGCGGTTGGGACGTTCTCTGCGGGGGCAACTTGAAGATGTACCTGGAGATGCTATGAGGTACGACATCTTGGCGAGGTCTTCTGGGCGGTCGACGCCTTTACGATAGGAATTGACGCACCGCATCGCGAAGGGATACAATTCTCCTTGTCTTTCCCGTAAACGGAAACTGGGTGCGGTTTGCACGAAAACTGGAACTGAAGGGCGGTTCACGATGAACAAGATAAAGATAGCCGTCGCTGGCGTCGGCAACTGCTTCTCTGCCTTATACCAAGGGCTTTCTTACTACAAGGGCGCATCTGGAGACGACATTCCTGGAATCATGTTTGCCAACATCGGAGGCTATGGACCTACCGATGTGGAAGTCGTAGCGGCGTTCGATGTCGACGAGAGGAAGGTTGGCAAGCCTGTCGGGCAGGCCATCTTCGAGGAGCCGAACTGCGCGAGGGTCTTCTGCGAGAACGTTCCAGACGGCCCGATTGTGCAGATGGGGCCAGTCCTCGATGGAGTGTCTGATTACATGGCGGGCCAGCGCGAGGACAAGGGGTTCCGCGTCGCGGACGAACCCGCCGTCGATGTCGTAAAGGCCCTCGTTGACTCAAAGGCCGACATCCTCTTGAACTATATGCCAGTTGGCTCCCAAGAGGCCACGGAGTTCTACGCCCAGGCGGCGATAGATGCCAACGTGGCCTTCATGAACTGCATTCCCGTGTTCATAGCGTCGACCCCCGAATGGGAGCAGAAGTTCATCGACGCTGGCCTGCCGTTAATAGGCGATGACATGAGGAGCCAAATCGGCGCGTCCGTGCTTAGCCAGGTGTTGCAGGAGATGGTTCTCGACCGTGGTGGCGAGGTGGACTTCCACCAGCAAATCAACATAGGCGGCAACACCGACTTCAACAACATGATGGTTCAGTCCAGGCTCGCATCGAAGAAGACGAGCAAGGAGAACGTCATACGCAGCCAGAGCGAGCTAAGGGGTATAGCCCCGAGCGAAGACAGCCTGTTCGCTGGGCCGAGCACGTTCATCCCCTATCTGGATGACAACAAGGTCGCCTACCTCAACTTGAGGGTCAGGGGGTTCGGAGACGCGCCCATAACCATCGACTGCAAGCTGTCGGTGCAGGACAGCGAGAACAGCGCTGGCGTCGTCATAGACGGCATAAGGTACTTGAAGGTCGCCAGGGAGCTCGGTATCGTCGGCGCCCTGCGCGGAGCGTCGGCATATACCCAGAAAACCCCGCCCGTCCAGATGCGGATGGCAGATGCCTACGAGGAGTGTCGCAAGCTCGCGAACAGGGAAATCTGACGTGGTCGGCTCAGACCTCGACGGAACGGTCAGGGAGCCTGTGCCGTTCCTCGGATGGATGCGAGACAGGTGTCCGATAGGTGTTTTGAGGGTGGTCGGTGGAGTGTTGGCTGCTGCAACGGCAACTAGGGTCAATCCAGGCATAAGGGCAGACTTCTACATCACGGGGTCGCCGAAATGCGAGGAGCGGGTAACCGAGATATGGTTAGCGGCACATGGCATGCTTGACGGCAGGCACCGAGTCATATCGGACAGCGGGAGGAGCAGGTTGACCCAGCTCGATGGCGAGAGGTCGTCGCGGTGGGTCAAGGAACGATGGATAAACATGCTTGGGCTACAGATGTTTTACGAGGACGATTTAGATGTGGCGCGATACCTAGCAGACAAGACGGAGGCGACGATAATCAATGTCTAGGGAGAAGTACGATAAGCTCAACCCCCACAGCTTCGAGATTCCAGATAGAAACGTCGTCTTGTTTTCTGGCGGCGTAGACAGCGCCGCAACGGCAGCCGTGCTGAAGCATGACGGTAAAGACCCGTTGCTCCTTTTCGTGAACACGGGATGCGACGACATCTCGGAGTCCAGGAGGAGGGCCAACGAGATAGCGGACATCATGTCGCTCGAACTCGTCGAGGATGACGGTATGGTCGGGTTCATGTTTAACCACGCCATAGGAGACAACATCTACATCCCGTACAGGAACCTCCTGTTCGCGATAATGGCGGCGCAGTACGGTGACAAGATTTGGATGGGCGGCGTGAAAGGCGATTTCTCGCCAGACAAGTCGCCAGAGGCGTTCGACATGTTCACGAGGACGTTGCAGAATGCTTGCGGCCCGAACGAAAGGGTGAAGTTCGTTGCAAGCCCGTTCTGGGAGATGAATAAAATCGAAGTGGCGAAAAAGCTCATCGAGCTTGAGGGCGTTGAGGTGTTGCGCAAGACGCTGGGCTGCTATCATCCCCGACGCACGATAGGGGCGGGGGCGCCGAGTCATTGTGGCGAGTGCCTTGCATGTTTCAGAAGGTACTGCCTGTTCAGGGCGCTCGGCATAGACACGTCGGGCGAGTTCACCAAAGACCCGCTGGGTAGCGCAGCAGCGGAGGCGTACAGGGAGTCGCTTTACACGGGCGACTGGCACGAGAACATTCCAGAGGAAGTTGCCCGTGACATCTTCGAGGAGAGGTTGTAGCGATGTCCGTGTTGTTTGTCGGGGCGAGGGACCTGCAGAGGGCGTCGAACCTCAAGGCCGTCTGGGACGCGTTCGACGGCGAGAAGGTGTTCACGAGGAACAGGCCGTTCTACAAACCGCTCGACGGTGAAATCGACTACAGGCTCGCATATGAGCTAGGGTACGAACTCATCATCTCGGACGACTACCTAGAACCGCTTGTATCGCCAGACAAGGTCACGGTCGTCGATGTCGGGCACGGCGTCGACGGCGGCAAGGTTTGCGGGATAGCCCTCGACTACATGGATGAGATGTGGACCGACCAGGTTGATTACTACGTCGTCGCATCCGATGCCGCAGGCAGGATACGTGCTGGCGAGACTGGCCAACCGTTGTCGAAGATGTTGTCGCTCGGGGTGCCGAGGACCGACTGCTATTTCTCGGGCTTGTCGGATGACGGGTTCTTTCTCATGGCCCCGACGTTCAGGAAGGAGAGGGACGGCGGAGGCATGGACGACTATGACGAGAGGCGTATCGACTCCGTCATGGGAGGCATGGACGTGGTGTTGAAACCGCATCCGGAGTCAACGGCAGAACATGCCCCCTACGGCTCGGTGAGCATCGCATCGAAAGACGTTTCGACCGAACCTTATCTCAAGAAATGCTCGCTCCTGATAACGGACTACTCGTCGATACTGTTCGACGCTGCGATAGCGGGTAAGCCGACGGTTCTGTTCTCCCTGGATTCCGAGACGTATCTCGGCAGCAGGGGAATGTACCTGCCGTATCCGCGAGGTTATTCGAGGCATTGGGCGAGTTCCTATGGCGAACTCGCAGATGCGTGCGAGCAGGCGCTCGTAGACCAGAAACCGACGGACGAGGTTCTTGAGCTTGTCGAAATGTGTGACGGTCGTTCGACCGATAGAGTGGTCGGTCTTATACAATCGCTTCTAACGGACGCTTAGAGCCGTTGAAGTACATAATTACGTTTTGTTCATTTGCGTCCGTTAGAAACGATTAGGCTCGACCAAATGAAATGGAAATGTCAGTTGATGGGAGCGTATATGTATTACGTGCAAAAAAGAATGGAAATCGCGGCGGCGCATTACCTTGAACTCGATTACGAATCGAAATGCAAGCAATTGCACGGACATAATTACATTGTCGTCGTTTACTGCAAATCAGAAGAGCTTGACGAGCAGGGTATGGTTTACGATTTCGCCCATTTGAAACGTGATATTCATGGCGTGTTAGACCATCATTTCCTCAACGAAATCTTCGGTTTCAACCCGACGGCCGAAAACATGGCCAAATGGATTGCGGACCAGGTTGGCGAAACATGCTACAAGGTGAGCGTGCAGGAGTCGGAGGGCAATATTGCATTGTGGGTGAGAGACGATGAATAAGGTGGTCGAGATATTCTACTCGATAGAGGGCGAGGGGAAGAGGGTTGGCAGGCCGTGCCTATTCGTCAGGCTCCACGGTTGTAACCTCGAATGCTCGTATTGCGACACGCGTTACGCGTGCGATGAAGACGTTTACAGTGAGATGGACTTCGACGACATCTTGGCGGAGCTTGAAAATCTTGTCCCCATCCACGACTGCAATTTGGTTACATTGACAGGCGGCGAGCCGTTACTTGAGTTCTCTAGCGCAATGGCGCTGGTCGACAATCTCTGCAATGTCGGGTACGAGGTCAATGTCGAGACGAACGGTTCGGTGAACTTGAACAGGGGTGCGTTCTTGAAACCCGACGGCATGTTCTACACGATGGATTTGAAATGTCCGTCATCTGGCATGATGAACAGGCAGCAAATCGAGAATCTTGCCGAACTTGACCAAAACGATGTCTTGAAACTGGTGGTGTCTGACGAGAACGACATCTTATGGGCGCGTGACGTGTTGTCTGAGAACCCCACGATGGCCGAGGTGTTCATATCTCCCGTCTGGGGGCGCATGGACATGCCGCTAATGGCGAAGTACGCGAAAGAGAATGGATGGCGCTGCCAGGTGCAACTTCATAAGATTATATGGTCGCCCGACGAAAGGGGCGTTTAAAGATGGAAAAGAAGATAGACCAGGACGCGATTGAGCTTGCCGTTAAAAACATACTCGTCGCACTGCAGGACGACCCGAATAGGGAGGGCCTTGTTGATACTCCGAAACGTGTCGCAAGGGCGTATGCCGAGATGTTCGAGGGGCAGCTATACACTAATCATGAAATAGCCGAGATGTTCAACAAGACATTCGAGTCCGATAGTGACGGCATGGTTGTCGAGAAGGGCATCGAGGTGTTTTCGCATTGCGAGCACCACCTCGCACTCATGTATAACATGCGTGTCGGTATAGCGTATTTGCCGAAGGGCAGGGTGATTGGCCTGAGCAAGATGGCCAGGGTCGCTCAGATGTGCGCCAAGAGGTTGCAGCTCCAAGAGCGAATCACGCAAGATATCTGGGATGTGATGAGCGAGATTTTGGGCACTGACGATGTTGCCGTCTTCGTGTCTGGTGAGCATAGCTGCATGACCGCCAGGGGTGTCAAGTCGCCTGGCACCAGGACGCATTCGAACGTTTTGGGCGGCGCGTTCATGGAGAAGCCAGAACTTCGTTCTGAGGTCATGGCGATATTCAGGGAGAACTAGTGGCTGAAATGGACGACGCCTTCACATCTCAGAACACAAATGAAGACTATGACAAGTTGCTGGATGTGATATTCAACGAGGCGATTGGTGATTCCGAAGCGCAAGTCGAAACATCCACTCTCACAAGGGAGACGGAAGACGGCACGATACATCAGACGCGGCGCAAGAAGCGCCCGAACGTGTCGCTTGCAATGAAGCTTCTCGAATCGCGCATAGGCGGACCGCAGGACTGGTGTTGATGCCGATACTGCGGATAATCAGCATCGCCATGGCAATATGTGTAACGGCGTGGTGTTTGCTCGTCGTATCGGGTGGGAGGCGCATGTGATGTCCGATGTGGATACTGACACGTTTGATAAGGCGGAGGTCGCGAAGTGGACGCATTTGCCCAATGCGTTCACTGGCGACCTGGTCGAAGAACTTGTCAAGAGGCGCGGCGTGCAATGCATGGACGTGCCAGACGGCGGCAGGTTCGAGTTTTTTGGACCTGGGAAAATCGTGTTCGTCAGCGATGGGTTCGAATCCGAGACGCGGGGCCTAGCCTCCTCGTAAGGTACGTAAGCGCCTTGCATCTCCTGTAAAGTCGGCAATGGGTGTCGGCACGCATGTCGTTCTGGCACCTACCTCCACCGTTGGCGGGGAGCCAGTACCTACACGACAGGCATGTTCTTTTTACCTTCGGTCTCATCATGACCCGATATAATACCCTTGTGATGACCTGCGAGGAAGGTGCGGCAATGGAGAAAATCTTGAAAATCAGCCTGGACGACGGGGCGTTCGTTCCGCTCAGGGCGCATGAGGAAGACGCTGGGTTGGATTTGAGGTCGCCGAAGGACATCCTCGTGCCTGCAGGCAGGGGCGTCGTGATTGACACAGGCGTCCATGTCGACATCGAGAACGGATGGTTCGGGAAGCTCGAATCGAAGAGCGGCCTGAACATCAACCATGGCGTGTTCTGCCCTGGCGGCGTCATAGACTCTGGGTATTCTGGCTCCATAAGGGTCAGGTTGCACAACCTCTCGTCCGAGAGCTACCTCGTGAGGGCTGGGGACAAGATAGTCCAGCTCGTGCTCATACCGTGCAACACGCCAGATGTGGAGATTGTCGCCGAGGTGACGCCTCGCGGCGCACGTGGCGACGACGGGTACGGCAGTTCTGGCAGGTAGCTCATGGTCAAGAAGAGGGAGCCAGAGAAGCACGCCAGGTGCAAGGTCTGTCAGCTCGATGAGGAGACGAGGGCTGGCGTCGAGATGATTGCCGCGCTGTCGTCGGCATCGTGGAACGTCGCGGCCAGGAGGGTGCAGAACACCTTCGGCGTCGATATAGGCTACAAGGCCATACGCACGCACATGATGGAGCACGAGCTTCTTCCCAGCGCACGCGAGACAGGCGTGATTATCGACGCCATACGCGGCGAGGACGGCGCTCCTGGCATATTGTCGGTGGAGACGATGCTCCAGACGTTGCTCGTTCAGGGCATGCTCGACTTGGCCAAGGGGAAGATTCGGTGCAAGACCCCTGGCGAGTTGATGCAGGTCGCGAACATGTTGCAGCAGATGCAGGACAGGAAGAACGCACAAGCGCTCATCGAGGACGGCGACATAGCTGGGTTCTACGCCGCGATGGCCGCTTACGGAACGGCGATAAGGGACACCGTCTCACCTGGGCAGCTCGTCGAGATTGTGGCGAAGGCGAACGCGCTCGGCGCACAGTTCGATATCAGCAACGCCAGGTACGAAGATACCGTCGAGGTGGATGTGGAGGATGTCATGCAGCTCGCCGTCGAGGACCACAGGAAACTCGGCAGGGGCAGGAGCCGCGACGAACTCGTAGAGGCTGGCGAACTTGACGGAATAGCGTTAGACGGGCTGTCGCTGCCAGACTGACGTTGGTAGAATCATAGGTGCCGTCTAGTGTTATGCCAGACGTGCTCCTTCCTCGCTACGTCGGGTCATGTTGGGCAACATGGCCCGACGTGCTATTTATGCGTTCATAATTAATTCTTTACATCTCTGTTAGCATCCTATATAATTATATTACGATAGGTTTTTAGTTAGGAGGCCGAAATGGGATATAGGTATAACCATAGGTTGCGTTGGAGCGATGTAATTGAGCCAGACGAGCGCGTGATGGTCGAGCGAATTGCATTCAAATACGACGCAGCGCTCCGTGCGGGTCGGACGGGCCAGGACACGTTTTGGAAAGACCCGTATTGCGAGGGGATAATCGACGGCGTGCTGATGGCGTCCGATACGCTGGATGAATTCACCTTCCGCATGTGTATCGCAGAATTTTGCGCTGCGCACGGCTACATGATTGACTCGAAACGACGCCCAGAATGGATGAGCGAGTGCATGGCGAAGGTTAAAGAGCTCTGGGATGCAGACGATGCGGCGCATATGTGCGAACGTAGCGATGTGGACGGGTCGCGAGCCAAGCTTCGCCAGACGTTCGCAAGACGCGGATGGTCGGTCAAATGCGGCCCGAAGCCGAAGACGATGTGGGTTCTGTCAGACGAGAACGGCGAGTTCATCGGAAACATCATAGTCAGAGCATATAGCGACGGTCGTGAAGCGACTTATAAGATTTGCAACGAGAAGTGGAACGTCATCATATAGGGGAGATGGGATGTTCGAGGTCGGTAAACGGTATATCGCGAGGAACGGCGATTACTCAATCAGGGTGCTTTGCCTCAAGAGGTCTGCGCGGAGGGTCACCTTCCACGTGTCGGAGCGCGATGCGAGGATTCTCGGGACTGGCACCAAGTTCACGAAGCAGGTCGAGGAGTCCGATATCCCATGCGTCGGCGGAATGCGCGAGTTCGTGGCCAGGGTGAGTTCGACTTATCCAGGGCGCGATTGGTGCATAACCGACGAGGAGGCGCATAGGGCGAGGTCAAGATAGGAGGTCGTCATGTCGGAACCAATCGGCAACATCTACCTTGGTGGCGGCGAGTTTGGGAAGTCCATGTTCCCGTCGCTTGAAAACGGGGAGCATTTTATAAAGGTCAATTTCCCCAGCAGCGAGAAGTCTTATGCGGACGGTAGCGGCGAGGGCATGTGGGTGGTCGTCGACGAGGCCACGTTCAAAGACCACGAGAGCTGCAAGCGCGGCAGGTTCTATCATGGCGTACTCGCCAACGACAGCATCTACTACGAAGGGCTTTCGTGCGGCATGACCGTGCCGTTCGAGTTGAGGGGCGAGTCGAGGCCAGTCGTACCGTACTCGTTCCTCGTGGAGAATTACGGCGAGAGCATCTGGTAGGGAAGGGAAACGTAGCATGAAAACGCAGCAGCAGTTGGAAGACGAGTTCATCAGGATTAGGAGCGGCTTGAGGGTGCTGAGGGGCGAACTGGATTCGTTCTCGATGGCGGCACCGCACGGGTCGGTCGACGGTTTCGAGTCGAGCGCGTCGAGGAACGCGAAGTGCATGCGCAGGCTCGTCGACATGTGCATAACCTACATGGACAGGTACGACGACCAGCGCGAGCTTCACGGTCAGCTCGAATCGATGACCGAGAGGTTGCACATGTTGACTGGGAAGGGAGGTGCGCATGCTGAAAGATGAACTTGAGCGCGTCTTGGATGACTTGAGGTACGTCGCGTCGGACATTCCGTCGATGAGGCGGGAAGTGGATGACAAGCAGGACTTTGTTCAAGTCGAGAACGCGGTTGACGAGGCCGTTGACGCGTTGTACGAGGCCATTGGCATATGCGAGAGGAAGGGGTTGTGATGAGCGTGGATTGCAGCGCGTGCCTGCGTTACGGGTGGTTCCTGCTGGACGGCGAGGTGACCGAACAGCTCAGGCGGCAGGTCGAGAACGACTTCGAGGGTGACGCGTTCTTCGGTTGCCTGAACGGCAAGTACGAGAAGACGCTGGGGCATTACTACGTGAACGAGCTTGTCAGCAGGGCGGACGACTACCGAGAGGACTCCCCTTACTGCATCGGCGTGGAAATCGACACCGACAGGCGTGTCTACGACGATGACGGAAAGCTGTGCGGGTTCGAGTCGATGACCGCCAAGGAGTTCGCCGAGGAGGTGTCCGAGCTGGCGTTGCTCGACGATGTGCTCGAACAGCTGTACGTCGACGTGATGGGAGTGCGGCCAGAGCGGAAGCCCACTGTACACCTCTACGAGAGCTGGTGGTAGGCATGGAGGGGAAACGCTGTCCGTTCGGATGGAGCACAAGGAAGTACCCGAACGGCAACCCGTTCGATGTGATGCCGAAGTGCATCGGGGCCGAATGCGCCATGTTCGACCTGGAAAGCGGCGCATGTTCGCTGTTCCTCGCGTTGACGAGCATAGCCAAGGTGCAGTCATGCTTGCGTTCGCGATAGTCGTGTCGGCTTTCGGGGTGTTCATGGTAATCGGGTTCGTGGCGGCGTTCATCGAGACATGGGACACGGTGACGTTCGAGTTCTCAAGGCGGCTCTATAGGGACAGGGTCGATGCGTACAGGAGGTCGTCTTGGGACTTGCCGTCGGAAAACGACTCAAGATAACCTCTTTACATCTCTATGAGCTTCCTATATAATTAAGGTACGGTAAGTTTTTAGTTAGGAGGCTGGAAATGGAGATTATCGTAAGCAGCAAGAGGCTCGGGAGCTTCGAGGACGAATGGGGCGGATACGACCTTTACGCGGAGGTGTGCAAGCTGCATAAGCTGGACGGTTACGTTTGGTCGGCGCGTATCGTGGAGTGCCCAGAAGGATATCCAGACAGGGTGCTGGCACATGAGGGCGGTTACGCGACCGAAGCCAGGGCGAACGCGATGCTGGATGCGATGGTGGCGGCGCACAGGCGCAAGACTGGGTTGTTTTAACCGTTTAAGTTGCAGGCGGGATGCGCACAACATCCCGCCTGCGTCGTTGTAGTCGATTCTAAAGTGGTGTTTCAAGTGAAGACGACATTATGTACACGAGACGGGCATACGGCGTTTTGTAAGCGATTAGAAAGAACGGAAGACGTTCGCCTATCGGTTTCGTACTCGCCAGCGCTCGCCGAGTTCTCATGGCGCGTGTTATCTGCGACTGGCGAATGGTGCGGCTTCGAGCGGACATTGGAGCTTGCGCTGCAGACCGCATATCAGGTTTACGACGATTACAGGGGTGATTCAGAATGACGGACGTCTTGGACATGTTCGATAACATGGAGCACCTGCTCGTCTTGATAGACGAGGTGCGCGAACAGTGCCTCGGCGTTTATGAGGACGGGTTCGTTCCCGAGGACATCAGGCATGCGTCGAAGGTGGCGTTCAACAGAATGAACGTGGCAGATTACGAAGTTCGTTCCAGCGTCGATTTGCTCGGGCAGATGGTAAACGGCTTTGAGCGAATCGACCTTCGAGAGCAGCCGTCGTTGTTCTAGCAGTCAAATAATCTCTTTACAATCCTATAAGAGTCCTATATAATTAAGGTACGGTAAGTTTTTAGTTAGGACGCTAGGAGGACGAGATGAGCATTGAGTTCGCGGAAAGAATCCTAGATGGCATGGTCGACGAGAACGGGCATTGCGGAGAACGCGGCATGAGCGCGAAGCAGTTCGACTGCATAGCGCGTTACCTGGATTCGGAGGAATCCGAATGGGTGGACGCATGGCACGGCGACAAGTACGGCGGAAGGGTCGATTTCTACAGCACCAACTACGTCGGCGAAATCGGCAAGTACCATGTCGTGCTCAACGAGTTCTGGCATTTCAACCGCAGGTGCTCGGTTGTCGAGATAAACATGCGGCCAGCCGACGAGATTGAGGCCGAGATGCGCAAGCGCGAATACGAGCAGAAGCTCAAGAGCATCGGCAGGTTCGAGGACAGCGAATGGGTCGGCGAGCCGAAGAAGCGCATCGATATCGAGTTGACGCTGATTCGGGATTACGAGTACGAACGCCCCGCGTACGGGTATCGCAGCGGATACGAGTCGGCGCATATCTACACCTTCGCGGACGAGTGCGGCGATTGCTTCGTGTGGAAGACGGCGAACGACCTCGATGTCGAATGGTACGACGAGGACGAGCGCTGGCATTGCAAGACCGCCGAGGTCGGCGACAAGGTGCTGGTCAGGGCGACCATCAAGGGGCACGATGAGTACCGAGGCGTGAAGCAGACGGTTCTGACCAGGGTGAACGTCAAATCGGTCGATAAGTATTGCGCGTAGCGAATGGAGGCATGGGATGTTCGGAACGTTCATGGGGATGCAGGTCGGCGACATGATTCTGTCAGCCGTGGTCCTGGTCATAGCGGTCATATTTGTCATGAGGATGCCGAAAGAGAGGTAAGGCGATGGACGCGACGATGTTTGAGCGGGGCGACAGGGTTCGCCTGGTCAAGATGGATGACGAGTATTGCAGAGACGTTCCCATCGGCATGGAGGGCACGGTGCTCGGCGCGTGCCCTCCGCCGATAAACGTGTTGAACGTCGACTGGGACGGCGACTTCTGGTTGAACCCGTGCCTCGATGTCGATGTCGTCGAGAGGGTTGGTTAGCGTATGGACAAGTATCAGTTCATGGTCGAGGTCGCGAAGGTGTACGACGAACGCGACCATCTCCGCGAGGAGAACGACATGCTCGAAAAACTGCTCGCGGAGTTCAAGAGGTCGGACTCGGGCGGCGAACTCACGCCGCTGGTCGCCAAGGTGTACGAGTACGGGGTGTCGCGCCTGATGGATAAGTGCTTCACCGTGGACTTCTACAGCATCGGGGTGTGCGAGAGCGATGATGGCGAGCTTTACCCGAACCGCGACCTCAACGAATGGGTGCATGGTGTTTCGACCAGAAGGATTCCCGAGCAGTTCTCGTATGCCGACGTGGTGGATATATGCTGGCTGAAGCTGAGCGAGATATACGACGCAAAATGGAACGAAGAGGTTGCCGATTACAGGGAGTCCCATCCGAAGGAGGCGTAGTTCTGATGAGCACGAATTATTACATGAGGTTAAGGGAGCCGAAGAGGGTGAAGAAGAAGCTCTTCGACATCGTCGATTGGCGCTACGGCGACATGTTGCCGAAATGCATGGCGAACATGGATGTCGAGCTTCTCGACGACGAGGCCGTGCATATCGCGAAATGCTCGTGGGGATGGGTGCCGAACTTCCAGGCGGTTCCAACTGAGCGCCCGTTCGACGAGACGGAGCGCAACAATGACAGGTACTCCATAGCGTCCGTCGACGACATACGGGCGTACATGTCCACTGGCGCATACGAGATTGTCGACGAGTACGGCGAGGTAATCGGCATGGACGAGTTCGAACGCGAGGTAGTCGGGTGGTGCGACGTGCAGCGCGAGAACGGGTTCGAGGGCGAGTTCAGGTGCCATTCGGACAAGCCAGACGCGCTCGGTTCGTACCTTGACAAAGACGGCAACCAGTTCAGTCGGGTTTGTTTCTGTTAGGGGGTCATGAGATGAGGCCAACGGTAATCGAGAAGAGCTTCGAGTCGAACGGCCACACGTGCCTCGTGACGTTCAGCGAGGTCACATGGTGCAGGTGCGGGTACGTCCTGGTCGAGAACTCGTCGATATTGTTCGGTCGCAGGTACGATGAGGTGCGCGGCGTCACCCCGCATGGCGGGTTGACGTTCTCCGATTACATCGACTTCGGAGGCTCGCGCAAATGGGCGCTCGGGTTCGACTGCGCCCATTACGGGGATGAGCCAGACGTTGAATCTGGCGAGCTGCTGCTCGACGATGCCCCGCCAGAAGTGTGGGCTGCGTTCCCGAAGATGACGTTCTGGGGCGATTCCGCGCATGTCTGGACGCTCGACGACGTTGTTTCCGAGCTTGAGGAAATGAGCGCCCAGATGGCTAGAATCGAGGGCGCGACATGCAAGGGGTGAAGTCGGCGCTCGGCTTCGTCGTGACCGCGCTGTTCGTCATGTTGATGATGCCAGTGTACATGCTGGCGTGGATTTTGGGGAGGCGGCAATGAACAACCTGGATTACATATGCGAAAGGCACAAATGGGTGCTCGGGTCGTTGCTCGACTCGCTATCGTGCGATGACTGGGAGGCCGAGGTGCGCAAGACGCTCGACTCAATCGGCATCCCAGAGTCGGCGATGGCTGGCGGTGAGTCGATGAGCGAATGGCTCTCGGAGGAGCGCACACCTGGCGCATGGCAACCAGACGACAGCCCAGCGGCGATAATCAGGGATGTGGACTCATGCGGTAAAACTGGGTTCCCCGCTTACCTGATTAATCGCGGCATCGGTTTTGACGGTGATTGCAGCGTGGTGGATGCGGCTGTCGCCGTCATCAAGGACGTGAACCTCAGATGGATGCGGCAGTATCTACAACTTAGCAACTCTAAACAGCCATAGATAACTCTTTACATTGTCTACAAGATAATATATAATTATTGTGACGTGTTTAATTCGTTGTTAGGAGGCGAGATGCACTATTACGGCATATGCATATGCGAGGACGAACGCGGCTTGTGGGACATGTTGCGCCAGTACGACGAGAACGACGAGGACTTCTTCGTCGAGGAAATCGGCGAGGAGGCATGCGCCGAAAGCTACCGCACCGACACGGCGAGGTTCCACGTAGGCCCGAACGGCGACAAGTACATCATATGGGAGTCACCGTACCTTATGCGCACGAGGCTCGTGGACGGTGGCCTTGAGACGTATGGAGCCGAATTGCCGCCAGACTGGTCGTTGGAGGTGCTGCCCGTTTCGGAACGGTACTCGTTTGCCGAATACCTCGAAAAGTACAAGGGCTACGAGTTCGATGCCGAGCGCAACGTGCATGTGAGCAGGTACAACCCGAACGGGAAGTACGACTACGTGAGAATCGGGGGTAGGTGGCCAGGCAAGCTCGCCGCCACCGATGGTGAACGCGCCGAGGAATGCTGGGAGGTCGCGCAGCACAGGAAGCGCCACCCAGACTACGACCCGTATGGGGACGACGGGTACGACATCGCATACGTCGACGACCTCAAGCCGTTCACGGAGGATACGCTCCCGTACTTCCTCGTCGACGCGGACGGTTGGCACGAGAAGGAAGAGTGGGAAGATGACGCGGCGAAATTCTGGCGCGAGTTCATAGCGCCGTATCTCGGTCGGGGCATGAGCGCATACGTGATTGACATACACAGTTAGGAGGGGAGATGAGCTTTTCGGGGTTTTCCGAAAAAATGCCCGACGATATCCTCGGGTGGTCGTTCGGGATTGACGATGATGGGCTGTACCTGTTCGAGAGCTACAGCCCAGCTGGCGAGAACCTGGTGATAGAGAACACGTGCTCGTCGCCAGAGAAGGCGCTGAACGAGATAAAGGCGGACGTGGTCAGGGAGTACGAGAACTTCGACGTTGACGAGCACGTTGACCTATGGGCTGGTTCCAGGGGCGAAAACGGCGTGCCGTCCACGTACCGCGAACTCGTCGAGGATGCGTTCGCGATAGAGAAGATGCTCGAAGACCTGGCTATCGCCGTATCGCAAATCAACTTGTAAAGGAGGAACGGATATGTTCAACGACAGCACGAATGAAATCATCGAGCTTGCGAAATCGAAGCGCTCCGATGGCAAGAAGCTCACCATGGAGGATAAAATCATCTTGCGGATGGCGGATGGCGAGTGGCACGAGGCCGCTGATTTGGCGTACAACGTCTCGTGGCGGTTCGGCGGGTACCTGCACAGCCTGAAGAAGAAGGGTGTCGAGTGGGAAAAGGAGCGCGTCCCGAACACCGAATCGCAGGTGTTCAAGTACAGGCTCGTCGATTTGGGGAACGAGGACGATGATTAGCAGAAGGAACATGAAGAGCGAGGCCAGGATGAAATTCGAGGAGATTAGGTCAAGCAGGGAACGGCTCGCAGCCGAGATAATGGAGAAGATGCCGAACATGCAGAAGCGCAGGGCGTCGTCAATCGCGACCGTGCTGCACAGGAACGGGGTCGAGAGCGTGTCCGACATAGCGAGCATCGACATCGCGGATGCAATCAAGTGGAACAACTGCGGCGAGAAGATGTGCTCGGAGCTGAAGGAGCTTGGCGCTTACGGCGAGCTTCCAGAGAAGCAGCCGCCGAAGAACATGCTCATACTCACGTGCGCGATGTGCGGTAACGAGATGAAGGTCGGCGAGCGCGTGACGCTGAACATGTCATGGGAGGGCGCGAAGCCAGGTAAGGTCACGTACTCGAACTCGAAGGCGAGGGCCGTGAAAGTGTGCAGGGAATGCGCACATGAGATTTGCGCGGAGCACGGCCTTGAGCTTGAGGTCGATTTCGAGAGCTAAGGAATACGCAGATGTCACTTGCCAAAGAGGATTGGAAACGCTTCGATGTGCTGTCTGGGCAACTCAAGATTGCCGACGTGACGGACGGCGAGGGCGTTGTCTGCAACGCGGAAAGCGGCCCGTGGGTCGCGATGTGCGAGTATGACGACGACAACAATATAATGTACGTCGCGGCGATGGTTGAGTCGCTTGCGGACTCGATGGCCGATGGCAGGGTCGAGGTCGAGGGCGTATCCGAGAGCGAGTCGTTCGAGTCCAGGTCTGGGATGGTGTTCTTCGTCGACAGGAAAATCGCGGGGAAGCTGCCGAGCGCGTTCAGGATTCCAGAGGACAGGCTCAACGACGAGATAGTCAAGCGCTTCGGGAGGCCAGACGATAGCGGTAAATCGCAATCGGACAGGTTCGTCGAATCGTGTTTCCACCTGGCGAGGGACGGCTCGATGCCGACGCTCGAATCATTGGACTTCGGTGCCGTTTTCGAGTTGTCGAGGGGCGGGGTCTACGTCGACATGCTATACAATCAGGTGCGCGATGTAATAGGCTTCGAAATCGGGAGGAAGGAATGACGATGAGCGACAAGAAGGACGCTGCCCAGGTAACAGCAGACGGTGTCGAGGAGGCCGACACGGCGCACGGTGCCGAGAAGCTGCTGCAGTTCGCGTTCGACGACAAGGTGGTCGAGTTCAGGGTCACATGGACGCTCGAACAGGTCACCGACATGATTGAGACGGTCTTGAAGGATGACGGGTACCTGTGGGTTCCATACGACGAGGAGGCTGGCACGGGCGTGTTCGTGAACCTCAAGAGCTGCACGAACATAAGGCTGATGGAGGTTCCGAAGCCGAAGCCGACGATGGAACCCCAGCCGCTCGACCCGAGCGTCATGCAGGAATACCTCGATTACCTCAAGTCCCAATACGCGCTCCCGATGTTCGACGGCGTAATCGGGAGGAAGAGCACCGAGTTCCTGATGGCCATGCTCCAGGAACGTTTCGGCGGCATGTTCCCGCACGAGGAGATGTTCTCGGCGATAGCGGAGTGGCGCGAACTCTACCACGACGAGGGTTAACCTCGCACACGGCAAACGCATCGAAACGGGGCTTCGGCCCCGTTTTTATTTCACCGCGCTTCTTTGTCGGGGCTTTCGCTGGTACCATTCAATAAAGGCTGGTACATGCGAAAGGACGATTGAGATGGCTGGATGCAAGAATTGCCAACGACCAGATATGGGTGCGTCTGGACTCATCAAGACCAACATATCCATATCGGCTGGCGCTGACTTCTTCGGCAGGTTCAGGTTCGAGGAGGTTCTTGAGAACGGCGGTCGCGAGGGCGTGGACATCTCTTCCTGGAAGGGGTACATGGCGTTCGCGAAAGGCAGCACGAAGGTGCTCCAATGCGACGAATGCCTCATTCTCGGTTCGGATGGCTACGTCAACGTCCATATCCCAGCGAAGACGACGCTGGCGCTGAAGCGCGGCTCATACGACTACAACATCGTGCTGCAGACGGACGAGGGCTACGTCGTGAGCTTCGTCGAGGGCCTGGCGACCGTGTCCGAAATCATCCCAGAGGTCGATTACGACGCCAAGCCAGAACCGACCACAGATTAGGTTAGCCATGTAGGGAAACGCGATGGGAAACGTCAAGCCGCCGACATACCCGCTCGATGAAATCGACGATTGCGCATGCGATGTCACACCAGATGACCCGTCTGGTGGCTTTGACGGGTGCTGCTGCAACGCCCCATCTGTCGTCGTGTACACCGTGCCGATAGGCGATATGGACTACTCCAAGCTCAAGGGGAAGCCAGCAATCGAGGGCGTCGAGCTTGTGCGCGACCACGAGGTCTCCGAGTTCGGGTTCGGCATAGTCACGGATTCGCAGATAGATTCACTGTTTGGGTAGGAGGACGATATGCCGAACCCGATATACTCAGACCTCGTCGATTTCGAGCACCTGCGAAGGTTCAAGGAGCTGCTTGAATCGCAGTTCTCCGATGAGATAGCAGCCGCGCTCGCCTCGGCGATAGAATACAAGGGCGTGAAGCCGACCGTGGCGGACCTGCCAGCGAGCGGGAACAAGGTCGGCGACATGTGGCATGTGGCTGAGGACGGCGGCGAGTACGCATGGGACGGCTCGCAATGGCAGGAGATGGGGTCGGTCGTCGACCTTTCCCCTTATGTCAAGCATTCCGATGTCTCCATCGTCACAAACGCCCAAATAGATGCTATGTTTAGCGTGTAACGGAAGATGCGCTAGGGAGGCGTCATGGCTGGCGAGAGTATAGAGGCTTTTGAGGTAGGCGGAATCGAGCATTTCGCCGAGAAGATAAAGGGATGGTCGAAGGCGAGCTTCGCCGACAAGGACGAGGCCACCCAGCTCGAAGCTGGACTCATGTCGGCTGCGGACAAGACGGCGCTCGACGCGTTCGTGCTGGACGGATACGAGGCGTTGTCGAACAAGCCGCAGATAGAGTCCGTCACGTTGTCTGGCAACAAGCTGTTCCCAGACCTCGGGGTGTTCAAGACCGACGACCAAGGATACTCGGTGGTCGACGAGTACACGCTGACCACCATGGACATCAACGCATTATGGGCCAACTCGCACCCGATAGGATAGGAGAGAGCTGAAATGGGCAAGTACGTAGACGGCAGCGGCCTGTCGCACTTCATGGGAATCATCAAGGGCTATTTCGCCGCGAAGGGCGAGGCCATCAGCAACATCACGCGCAGCGGCACCACGTTCACAGCCACGAAGGCCGACGGAACGTCGTTCACCTTCACGCAGCAGGACAACACGGTCTCCAAGACCACCACGACGCCGAAGATGGATGGCACGGCAGCCGTTGGCACTGAGACGAAGTATGCTGCTGGTGACCATGTTCATCCGTCGGATACGTCGAGGGTGCCGACTACCCGTACAGTAAACGGCAAGGCGCTGTCGGCTGATATAACGCTCTATGGCGATGACATCAAAATTACGAGTAGTGACACTGCGAATATTGCTGACATGTTGGATGAGCTTAATGATGAGCTTGGCAACAAGGTTGACAAGGTTACGGGTAAGGGACTCTCAACCAACGACTACACCACGGATGAGAAGAACAAGCTCGCTGGCATCAACGCGGGTGCGGAGGTCAACCAGAACGCCTTCTCGAACGTGAAGGTGGGCACCACGACGGTCGCAGCCGACTCCAAGACCGACACGCTCGAACTTGTGGCGGGAACCAACATCACGTTGACCGCCGATGCGACGAACGACAAGGTGACCATCGCGACGAGCGCCGAGGTCAACCAGAACGCCTTCAGTAACGTGAAGGTCGGCTCTACGACGATTGCCGCAGATGCGAAGCAGGACACCTTGGAGCTTGTCGCAAGCACGAACGTCACGCTGACCACCGACGCCACCAACGACAAGGTGACCATCGCGTCGGCAGACACGAAGAACACGGCTGGCTCGACCGATTCAAGCTCGAAGCTGTTCCTCGTCGGCGCGGCATCGCAGGCCGCGAACCCGCAGACGTACTCGCACGACACCGCATACGTCGACACCAACGGCCACCTGTACTCCAACTCGAAGCAGGTCGTGAACCTGTCTGACGCCCAGGCGCTCACCAACAAGACGTACAACGGGCTGTCGCTGACGGCTGCGGCGACTGGCTTCACCGTGTCTGGCGGCACCACCTCGAAGACGCTCACGGTGAACAACTCGTACACGCTCGGCGCGGCATGCGCCAAGGGTGTCGACACGTCCATCGCGTCTGGCTCGACATCGACGAACCTGCCGACGACTGCGGCGGTCGTCAACTACATCGGCGAGGTCGCTGGCGCTCTCGTCTACAAGGGCACGGCGAGCGCGGAGGGCGACCTGCTGAACACGGCGCTCAAGACAGGCTGGTTCTACATCGTCGACACGGCTGGCAGCTACGGCGGCAACACGTGCGAGGCTGGCGACATGATTATCGTGAACACTGGCGGCACGTACACGACGAGCACCGCGCTCGGCGCGGCAATCGATGTCGTGCAGACGAACATCGAGGTGCTGTCGAACAGCGAAATCGACGCGCTCTGGACGGCAGCGTAGGGAGCTGTAGATGGCTAAGTACCTCAACGATACGGGCCTCTCGCATCTCATGACGAAGGTGAAGGAGTGGGCGGCGGCCACCTTCGCGCCGCTCTCGCACACGCACGACTACACCAAGACGCGGGTGAAGGGCAACGCCGAGTCATCCTACCGCACGGGCGACGTGAACCTCACGCCTGCCAACATCGGCGCGCTGCCGACGGAAGGCGGCACGCTCACAGGCAGCCTGTACATCAAGGACGGCGCGATAAACCGCGACGGCGCAAACCCGAGCTCGAACATCAACGGCGAAAACCTGGTGTTCCTCGACAAGGACGGCGAGTGGACCGGGATTATCCAGAACATGCAGCTGATGAACGGCGGGATGGAGACCATGATGCGCGTGATGGGCGATGACGCGTCCAACCAGGAGGTGTTCAACTACTTCAGCGTCGGCGTCAATAAGGATGGCACTCTGTTCTACGAGGTCGCGAACAATGCCAAGTTCCGCAGCGACCTTGGCATCACGCCAGCCAACATCGGCGCGCTGCCGCTCTATGGCGGCACGATGACAGGCACGTTGACTAATGATAAGTACTCGTTCGTCGCCAAGTATCACGGTACCAACGACGAATTCGACCGTGATGGCGCGGTGCCCACGGCGGACAGATGGTCGACGGGTTTTTACATCAACGACAAGGATGGCGAGACCACTGCATTCCTCCGCTCGGTGAGGCGCGCCACGACGGGCCGCATGGATACCATCCTGTATGCCTACAACGAGCCCAATGGAGGCGGCGACCCCGTGAGCAACAGCTTTATCGTCGGCGTCGAGCGTGACGGCACGAGCTACTACTACGTGCCCGACAAGCCGAAGTTCCGCACCGACATGGAAACACTTGGCGCGGTGACCAAGAACGGCTACGGCGGGATGATGCACCCGAGCGGCAACGACACGGCCTACATGCGCACGACGCAGAGCGGCCTCATCCCGTACCAGTCGGGCGGCGCGTCGGCCATCGGCACGAGCGCTTGGCCGTTCAGCAGCGGGTACTTCAACGCGCTGACCGTCGGCGGCGTGAGCGTGCGCAACGCTGGCATCATCAACGCGGGAACGCTCCCCCTCGCAAGGGGTGGCACGGGTGCGTCGTTGTCAGCAGCCCCGAGCATTATCGTCGACCTCGCCTCGACCTCCGGTGCGTCGCCGTTCGCGGCGTCACCTAAGCCCGGCGTCACGGGCATCCTCCCGCAGGCGCACGGCGGCACGGGCCTCGGCACGGCGTACGCCAACATCACGAGTTACGACCTGGGCTCGACCCCCATAAAGACCTCGGAGTGGACGGAGTGCCGCTACCCCACATCGGGCACGTCGGCCCCTGCCCGAGTGAAGCCCGGCGCGGGCGTCTACATAGTCTTCCTGTCGTTCGCCTTCGCGGCGAACGCGACGGGCTCGCGCTTAATCACCGCTGGAACGACCTCCGATGTCACTGGCTACAGCGACTCGAACTACCTCGCCGCGAGGTTGCAGGCGTCCAGCTCGGGCACGACCAAGTCGACCACGGCAACAGTGACCGAATTCGGCGCCAACGACACGCTCTACGTGAGGGCGTGGCAGAACAGCGGCGCAACTATCAACTGCGCGGTGCACGTGCGCTTGGTGCGGATAGCTTAGGAAAGGAATGCAAATGCAGGAGCTAATCGACCTGGTCGCGACGCCGCTCGTGTCGGCGCTTGTGGGCGCCCTCGTGGCGCGCAAGATTCTGAACCCATAACAACTGCCGATACATCGACGTTGTGCGAGAGTTTGATAGTTATGGCGTATCCGCAATGGCGCTGAACATGATTTGCGATAAAGCAGCTCGTGTAATATTGAAAACGGGAGGGGTAAACCCCTCCCGTAGATGTATACATGAGAAATTTCTCGAAGCTTTAAGCCTGACCAGAGGCGTCGAGCGCCATCTTGGGGCCGAGGCCGTTGTTCACGATGGTGCGCGTGCCATCCGAGTTCTTCATGATGTACCATTCCTGGTTCGCCGTGTCGGTGTCCTTGCGACGGTAGATGCAGACCGACGCGCCTTCATCCTGCGATGCGTTCACTACGTCGAGCACACGAGCGCCGTCCATGGCCGACACGATGCGGTAGCATCCGTTCTTGCCGCTGACGGGGTCGAGCTTCCAGAGCTGGTTCTTGCCGCCATGGAACTCGGACCACAGGATGACCTCCGTTCCGTCCTCGTCAGCCGCGCCGTCCGCATCGAGGTAATACTTGTCGGCAACGTTCCTGATTACGTAGAGACCGTCCTTCTTGGTGAGCTTCCAGCGCTGGTTCTTCTTGCCGTGGGAATGCCACATGATGACGTTGTGCCTGCGGTTGTCGTCGCCCCTACTCGTGCCGTCGGCCTTGCCGTTGTAATGGAGCGTGGCATCCCATGGATACGAGTAGTAGCCCGTGATATGGGATTCCCATCCAGTCTGGTCACCAGGCTGGCCCCCGTAGACGCCGCCCCACTCGTTCCCCGAGAACTCCGAGAGCGAGTCCCAGGTGCCGTCCTGACCGCCGTACTGGCACATCGCCACATGGTTGCCGTCGTTCAGGTAGAGGTCGCCGCGCACGGCGTTCGTGCTGTAGGTGTCCCACACCTCGAACAGCCCCGAGTTGACGAACACCGAGCGCATGTTGCCCGTGTAGGTCGCCGCGTCGAGGCAACCAGCGTAATCGGTGTACTGCAGCGCGAGCTTCCACGCCGTTATCGTCGAGCTTGAGCAGTCGTAGCTACCCGTGTTGTAGCTGTAGTCCCTGCCGTCGATGCTCAGGGTCTTCCAGCCCCAGCCGTCGCCTCCCCAGCGGGTCGACCAATCGTACCCGTTGGACTCGTCGTTGCACATGTCCGCGTGGATGATGGCCGCTATTTCGCTGCAACTCTTCATGTCAATCACTCCTTCTATCGCTTCGGTTTCCTGGCGCATAGCGCGGACCACGCCTCGGCGTCACCGAGGAACAGGTCGGCGCATACGCCGTCACATGAGATTCTACCTTCGGAGCCGTCCCGCAACCACAGCGGCGAGCGCCATGGCGGGATATCGCCGATGTTCGTTCCGTCAACGTCCCACACGTCCCTGTTCTCGGCAACGTCCGCCCAGTCGGACGACATAAGCCCCGTGCGCGAAATCCTCACGCATGGCCTGACACCGCCCTCGATGTACGCGATGTCGAGCCATTCGAGCGCCCATTCGGGAGACGCGCCGCATTCGACCGACAGGAACGGGACCGCCCTGCCGACATATGGCCTGAACTTCGATGCGAACAGCTTCGCCTCGGCGACAACATCGCCGCCTGCCGCCACATGGACGCAACCCATGAGCTTGCCAGAGCCGAACCCCTGTAGCATCTGCTTCTGCGCGGACGGGTTCGACAGCCTCGAACCAGATGTCAACTCGATTATCGCGAAATCGGAATCAAGCTCGCCGAGGTTCGCGTCTTGCCCAGAGAACGAAACGTCAAAGCCAGTCATCGTCATATATGCTCCCATCTCGCATGTGCCTAACGGGCATTATATGCGCATCCCCGTGCTTTCTGGCGCGTCATGCGCGTGGTAAGATGCCAATGCAGGACTTTATGGACGAGGCCAGATGACCGACGAAATAGGAGGCCGCTAATGGCGACTCAAACGACCAGGCTCCAATTGACGAAGCCAGATTACGATGAAACCGCCGATATCGCCGTAATCAACGAGAACATGAACAGGATAGACAGCGCAATCGCCGACATTCAAGACACCGTATCAACACACGGTTCACAAATCACCGCGCTTAATACTTCAGTATCAACGATTCAGGGTTCTTACGTCACGAAAGTGAAGGGGAACGCCGAGACCACGTACAGGACTGGGCAGGTTAACCTGACGCCAGCGAACATCGGCGCTGCGGCGGCAAGCCACTCGCATTCCTACCTGCCGCTCGCTGGCGGCACGCTAACGGGGCAGCTCAAAGGCACATCCGCCGTCATGAGCGGGAACGTGTCGACTGGACAAAGAATCACGCTCGGCAACGGCACGACGGCGGAGATTTACGCAACGACCCCGAGCAGGACTGGTTCCGTATTGATTGCTGGTGGCGGATTGAAGTCGGCTGGTGACGAGAACGGCACGGCTGTCAGGCTCGGTGCTGGCGGATTGACGCTCGTCGGAGGCGGCGAGTACGCGTACACGCGCTACGACCTGGCCGACCTAGCGGACTCAACCGAGGCGCTCTACCTCGGGGCGGACGGCAACGTTTACATAGAGACCAACGGCAACACCATCGCGAGCCGCAAGACGTTCACGTTCGGCACGGGCGGGACATTCAATTCGCCGTCGACCATCACGCAGAACGGCACGGCGGTCAGCCTCTCTGGGCACAAGCATGCAGCAGGTGACATTAACAGTGGGACGTTGGCTTTGGCTCGTGGCGGCACTGGCGCATCCCTCAGCGCAGCGCCCAGCATTATCACGGACCTCGCATCAACTTCTGGCGCTTCGCCGTTCGCGGCGAAGCCGCGACCTGGAATAACAGGTATTTTGCCACAGGCACACGGAGGTACGGGCGCTGCAACAGTGTCGGCAAATAGAGTGTTGGCGGGACCAGGAAGCGGTTCTGCTGCCGCGCCCACATGGAGAACACTCGGCGTGCCAGATTTGCCATCATCTTTTGTAACAACCGTAAACAACTTGGGCAATAATGTGAATGCAATCGGAAAAGTCTTGTCAAAAGTTGGCACATCGCAAACAGTCGCAAGCGATTCGATATTCCATTCGCTCGCCTCGCTAAATATAGGTGCGGGAGTTTACATAATCATCGTTGGCTTCTATTGTGCTGGAAACGCAACGGGATATCGAGATTTCACGTTTAGCAAAACAAGCGTTCAAGGTCAGGTTGATAATGACCGACTTGCGTCACGTTGCTTTAATCCTGGCGGGTCGCATCCAGTTTACGACCATATTGTCTTGCCAATAGATGTATCTTCGACAACGACATATTATGTATGGGCGCGTCAGAACAGCGGTAGCGATTTGACCATGTCCGCCAGCATTCGCGCAGTACAGATTAAATCGTAGTTGTGGTGACCCTGACCTCCCTGAACGGGATGGTCAGGTAATCCTGCCCCTCGCTGCCCCAGGATTTAGTCTCACCCCACATCCTGAACGTCGCCGTCGCCTGCCGCCAACTCGATTGCGGCAGGCACGCGACGTTCTTGAACTCGAACGTCTCGCCATCCTTCTCGACTTTCACCCATTGGAACGCGGCTCGCGACACGTCGTAGGCGGCGTACAGCGTCGAGTCGTAATCGACATTCATGACCACCTCGGTAAGCTCGTCGTTGACCGATACGCCGTCATCGCACCACACGCCGCCAGCGCCAGACTGACCGCCAAGCCCCCAGAACATCGGGCGCTCGTAGTTCGTGCTCATGACCGTCCTGGTCAGGCCAGCGTAATGCACGACGAGAGCGCCCCTGCACGGGTCTACAACCTCGTCTGGGTAATCGGAGCCATACGAGTTGCCCCATCCATACGTCGCCATGTACGGGTGCTGGTCGAACCCGACGAGCGTCGAACCTTGCACGAAATCGTCTGCTATCGGCGTCGGGACGCCAAGCTCTATCATGCACGAGTTGTCGAACCCAGTCTTCCTGATGCTGATTCGCTGCGTGAAGTGGAACGTCATATCTTCTTCTCCTGAACGGTCGGCAGGTCGCCGAAGAACATCTCCCCTGGTTCTTCGCCCCTCATGTATTCTACCTTCCCACACAGCGGGAACGAATCACAGCACTCGCATATCTCCCTGCATATGTAACCCATCGAGTCGGATGCGAAGTCTATGCTCCTGCGCGTCTCGCACCCGTAGATGACACCCTGGCAATCGGAGCAGAAGCGGAGCCTGTGGCGCAGGTTGTCTCGCCAGACGCTCCACATCAGCACCACGGAACCCTTCGGCAGCATCCTTCCGCAACCGTCGCATTGATGCACCTTCATCGTGCGAGACCTGTGCCTGCCATGCGTGTTATATGCTGGCATAGGCCCTCCATTCGGCATCGTCGAGGGCGATGGACGTTTCCTCTGCAAGCTCCCCGTCTCTGATAGTCGCCATGTGAATCGACTTGCCCAGGAGCCTCTTGGAACCTGCGCCGTCGATTTCAATGGAACCCAACCTCGGTCTCCACGTGTCGAAGGATTCGATGTCGTCCCATAGATAGCCGCGCTTGTCGACCACCAGCCCCCTGATAGGTACGCCGTTCGAGCGTTCGACGAGCAGGTAGTTGCTGCCAGTGTCATGTACCGTGATTTCCATGTGCCGCTCCCGTGTCAGATGCGACGCGCCCCGCATGGAGGGCGCGTCATACGATAAGTTTTAGCCAGGACGAAGGCTTCAGTCCGCCGCACTGTCCGCGACCATGCTCGCAAGTGCGGCCATGTACGGTTGCGCCATTATCTGCTCGTCTGTGATATCGGCGAGGTCTTCTGGCGAATCTACCTCCCTCCACCAGCTCTCGTAACCGTACACGACCGCGCTCTTCTCTGGTATGACTATGAGCGGGTTGCTGAATGCGCTGTACACCCTAAGCTCTTTTCCCTCTGTGACGTATTGTAATCCGATTTGAAGCGGCATTTCCCCGACCAATATACCCAAGTACGTTTTATCCTCAAATGCTGGGTCACACGGACGCACACACACGATAGAGCCGATTTTGTGGCCAACGACCTCCACTATTTTGGGATTCTCGAACAGGATGTCCTCGACCCTGCCGATAACCCTGGTCGCCATCTACTTCACCCCCTCCGACAGACCCGCCAAGTCCAGCATGTTCGGGTTGCCCGACGCGCCGAACAGCTTGACGTGCTTGCTGCAGTCCTTCGACGGCTCCATGTCGAACTCCCCTTTGATGTACTTCCTTGCGGCGACCAAGAGCGCATCCCTCTTGTCATCTGCCTCGACCTCGACGAAACGCTGCCTCGTCTCGACAATCTTCACCTCGTACTTCATCTCACATCTCTCCTATCGACTTCATCACGTACTCGTACACCTTCATCAAACTCATGTCATGGTCGTTCCGAATCATCGGAATCGAAAGGTACACGCTGTCGTACCGCCTCGCGAACTCCTTGGCGTCTTTCAACCTGGCGTTGCTGTTGTCGACCGCGTACCCCTCTCCATAACCCCAGTCGAACGTGGTTCCTGGGAACCTATGCACCCACCAGCACCCGACGTGGAACAACGACGATTCACTTGCGAGCGGGAACTGCATCTTCTTGAGGTTGAACCTCGTCTTGAAGTCCTTCAGCAACATCATTACGACCTGCGACGGGTACTTTTGGTCCCTGTTCCCGCTCTCCTGCCCCGACGAGAACATCGGCGCGTAGTAAATCCGCGTCTGGTACCCCTGCCGTTCGAGGTGCTGGCATATCGCCATGAGTATGCACCCAGACTTCAACCTGTCCTTCGTCGGGGTGTGCCATGGGCACGACACGGAAAAAAAGAACGACACGGTTTTCTGCTTCAAACGCTGCGGCACCTTTCTGTTGAACGCCCTGGGGTTGTTGACGAGCGCACGCCCGACCGACACGCTCTGCCCCACGACCGATTTCTGGGTGCGCGAGCGCATGCCCTTCTTCCATGCGCTCGGCATCTCGTTCTCGACCTCTTCCAGCGCCTTCTTGAAGTCCTCGTTGAACTGCTCCGACCCGAGCCTCATGTCATGCTTGGTGTCATCCCAGTCGTACTCGACGTTGTCCTTCACCTTGCGCTTGCTGCCCTTGCCGCAATCCCTGTCCGAGCTGTAATGCTCGTTGAATCCCCTGGCCTCGTTCACCCTGTAGAACTCGTCGAAGCTCTCGTACTGCTCGCCAATCACGTTGATGTCTGGAACGTTTATCTGCTTCATGTCCGTTACCCCACAATCGCCTTGACGTTCTTGAACGCCTTGCAATACTCGTTGCCGCCAAGCCCCATGCGCTCGCCCACCATGTTGATGTCGTCTTGGTTCATCTCCTTGCACAGGCACGACTGGAACGCTTTCTCAAGCGGCACGGCCTCCTTGGCGACGCGGAGCTGCGTGATGTTTCTGTAAGAGCACACCGTCGGTAACCCGATTTCGCGAACGACCTTGCGGAACGCCTTGGCGAACTCCACGAGCTGCGCGTCGCCGCCTGCGCACATCATGTCGATTCTCTCGTCGTAATCGACCTCGACGACGACGAAGCGGTTGAGCGATGCCGCGTCCAACTGCATACGTCCAGTGTAACTCGCATCCGCGCCAGTCCCGAGCGTGTTCCCTGCCGCTATCACGCGGAAATCTGGATGCGCCTCAAGCGTCTCGTGCGGGAAGGTGTAGCGCCTATCGGAAATCGCCATGTTCAGGCAAACCAGCACCTCTGGCGCTGACGCGTCCATCTCGTCTAGGAAGAACACCCCGCCATCCTTGAACGCCTTGTAGAACGGCGTCTCGTGGTAGGTGCCGTACGCATCCATGTAACCGTTGATTTTGAACTCGTCGGTCACGCTCGTCATGAAGTGGTAATCGAGTCCCAACGCGTTCGCGACTTGCCTCCCGAGGACGCCCTTGCCAGAACCAGCTGGGCCGTACAAATAGCTCGGGATGTCGTTCGCGACGTAATGGCACACCTCGTCGAATTTCTCGTGAAGCACCTCATCGACCTCGTTCTCGATATCGACGTGCTTCACCACATGCCGCTGCGGCTCGAACCCGAAATCGTCAATCAACCTGTTCTTGACCGTCTCGTGGACTTCATCGAGGTTCAGCTGCACCAACTGTTGAACAAGCGCCTGCCGCAACAACGACTCAAGCTCTGCGGGTTGCTCCTTGATTATCACCTTCTCGCGGATGACGGTGCGCTCCGCGACCTCGTCGTCTTTGGCTTCGGTGACGGCCTTGGCCCCCGAACGCGCCTTGTCGCTGTACCATATGCCGCATATCGACTTGCACTTGGCGCGTCTGCACTCGGTCGCGAACACGCGGTACACGTTCTTCATCATAGGCTCGCCGTCGACATAACCTGGCATCTGGCGGATATGCTCCTCTATTGCCTCACGCACCTCAAGCCGAAGCCCCTTGTCGCCGTACCCGATTATGTGGTACATGATTCCGTCGCCGTCAGCGCCCATGCGGTAACTACGGTCGTAACGCTGGACCTCGATGTTGAACGTGCCCTCTTCGAGGAACGTGCTCTCAAGGTCGGTTACGGAAACCGAGCCGTCGTACCCGTCCGATTCGGAAATCCACTGTGCTATCGCGGCGTAATCGCCATCCGCAATCCTATCGTACACGGCATCCATGCCGTAACGCTCCGCGAGGATTGCGACCGTCTTCATCGCAATCCTGCTTGCCATCACGGAGGCTGCCCCCTCCCAGAACATATCGGTCTTGTTGACTAACATTCTTGCTACCTCCTAACTAAAAACTTATCGTAATGTAATTATATAGGATGCTAATAGATATGTAAAGAGTTATTTTTAGGCAAATCAAATGGCGAACGAAGCGATGGTGGCGGGTCGATATTGTGCGTATGTATAATTCAGTTCGGTCAGAGAGATTCGAAAGGAAGCATGTATGCCTTACCACCAGGACGAACAGCAAGAGCCGTCAAACGTAACCAAGGAAGCGAAAGACGAATTGCTGGGCGATTTCGTCTCAAGGCTGCTATGGGTGCTCATACCAGTTCTCATCGGAGGCGTCGTGTCGATGTTCTCCAACGTGCAACAGGACGTGCAGATAATCATCTGGGGCGTCATGTTCCTCGTCGTCGCGTTCGGGTTGTGGATTCACCAGGCCAAAATCATCAGGAAACGAAGGGAGCGCGTCGAACACGAGAGGTGGGAGCACCTTGAGAACGGGCTTGACACGAGGTTCGACAACATCGACAGGCGGTTCGACGAAATCGACTTGAGGTTCGACGAGTCGGACAAGACCGATAGAACGCTGTTGCGCAACGAGCTGGTTCGCGCACATAGGGACTGGGTCGAAGACAAGGGTTACATCACGTTGGAGGGCCTCGAATACGTCGACGAGACTTACGAGGAATACCACGCGAAGGGCGGCAACGGCTCTGGGACGCGGCTATGGGAGGATATCCATAAGCTGCCAATCAGGGAGTACAGGCAGCGCGGCGAACAGTAAAGACAAAAAGAGGGCGTTGCGGCGCTCTTCTTTTTTCGCCCCGAACGACATGCGGGGAAATTGCGCCATCGTTGTTCGGCAAGCGCCGCCACATTAGAATCTTGACAGGGAAAGGAGGTGGAGTCATGGACAAGAAGAAAGAGGGCATCGCCTACAGCAAGATAATCGTCGCGGCGTGCCTGCTCACGATTATCGCCTACACGACCGTGTGCTTCGTGTACATGTGGTTCGGGAGGCCGCTTAACGACACGCTGACGATTCTGTTCTTCGGATGCTTCGGCATCGAGTTCGGAAGCCTCGCGTTCATCAAGGGACGTGAACTCAGGTGGGTCGAGGGCAACGCCATGGACAAGACCCCTGGACATGTCGAGTTAAGGGAGGAAGACGATGATGAGCAAGCTGACATCTAGGAAGTTCTGGATTTGCGTGGCGGCATTCCTCGCATCCGCTGGCACTGGAATCGCGGGGCTGGCGCAAGGCAGCGCCGAGCTGGCGATGGCAGGCGGCATCTGCTGCGTGGTATCTGGTTCGATTTACGCGGCGTGTGAGGCTGCTGTTGATGTCGCGAGGGAGTCCTCGAACAGGACGAACACGAGCATGAGCGTCACGGCAACGTCCGCAAGCCAGAAGGTCGTCGAGAGCGCATTCGGCGAGAAGCAGTAAAAAAAAGAGGGCGCTCGATGCGCCCTCTTTTTGCGATTGCGACCATTAGCTATTACATATCGCACGTGTAGACAATCATCACGGTTGTCGATTGGCCACTCGCCACCGTGTAGGCGTCGTTTCAGATTTCGCGAGTCTCGAACCAGTCGTGTTAATCTTTGTTGATACTGAAAAACAAAATCAAATGATTTGAAACGACAGGGCTTGACGCCGATGTTGATGGTTCTGCTCGGATTGAGATAAAATCCAGCAAAAGGGGCTTATCGGCTAAGAAAGGCAGAATCAGATGAGCATTATCGACAGGCTTGCGGCGGCAATTGACAAAGAGCCGTCAACCGAACTTGAGGGCATTTGCAGGCGTGCGGTCGCCATGGAGATGCGCCGCGCCAAGAGGATGCTTACGGCAGATGAGATTGATGATATCGTTGAGGATGTCGTGGAGGAAGAGGCGCATGCCGACCTTGAGGAGCGTTTCGATGGCGAGTCGGTGAACGTGTCCGACCTCGAAGCGGAGAACATTCCAGAAGACGAGCTTGTCACCTTCACCGATGACGACGGCGAGGAAATCGAGGGCGTGGTCGTTGAGGGCAGGTTCGCAAGGCTCAAAATCAGGCCCGACAGTTCGGTTCGCACGATTTCGGCATCAATCTCCAAGCATTCCGAATCGCTTGCAATCATGGCGAACTCGAACGAGGGCATCAACCTGCAATCGCTCTATCATCCCGTGCCCGACGTGAACATGCCCTGCCCAGTGTGCGCATCGCGTGACGTTACCCCCGTCTGGTATGACAACGGCCAGGTAATCGCCTGTTGCAACAACTGCAACAGGGAGTTCGACGCATCGATTGACGACGTGGCGCACGCGACGCTCGCCGAGCAGACGGTCGAGGATATCGACATCCTCCCCGAGCACGAGGTGTTCGGCTCCGTGTGGTTGAACGGCAGCGGTTACGGCTACGAGGTGTACGCCTCTGGCGAGCTTGTCGATTCTGGCGAGGCGGACAGGTACGATGACGTAATCGAGAGGTTCGACGACATCGCGGACGCGTTCGACGACATCGAAGAGGACTCGCAGGTCGATTTCACGAACGGGGAATCTGATGTCGTTGATGAAATCGACGGTGACGACGTGTACTTCGAGGCTGGCCGCAAGGCATCCCGCATCAGGCTCGCGAGGATGGTTGCCGACGGCAAGGCGTTCGTCGACAACTCTCGTGTCGCGAGCATCGGGTTCGTGCGTCGGGGGCGCTCGTACCGTATGAAGGGCGGCTCCAGGTTCGAGGTCGATTCCGTCTGGAACGGCGGCGTCGACGGCAGGCTCGTGTCGTGCACGCCCGACGGCAGGCTCGCCGAGCGGCACGTCAGGATGTCCAAGCGCGAGTTCTCGAAGTCGTTGCTTCGATAACGTGTGATTTCGGTTCCCTTCCCCCACGGACGCCCTGCAGCCGCAACTCGGGGCGTCCGTACTTTCTTGTGGCGTGTTTGTGTTCTCGTCGAATCAATGTTTCTTCCGTTGATTGCAAGATATATAATGTTCTCATGGTTCCATCCGTTACAATGTATGTAAATGCACCGTAACGGGAAGGTGCCTCCATAAAAGGCGCGGCCGTCTAGGCACTATCCCCATGGTGTACGGTTAGACGGACGCGCCAGGCCATTTATGGAGGTGATGAGATGGAATCATCGGAATTCGTGCACATTCAATCCCCGCTCAGGACAATGACAATGGACTCGCCCCCGCTCTGGGACGAGTCCATTTCATTATGCGCCAGGGGGCTTTACGCGACGTTATGCACCAGGTTGAAGTCGAACGTCGAGGTGTCCGTGGACGCGATAGCGAGGACATGCGGCAGCACGATGTACATGGTGCGCAAGGCGATTGACGAGCTGAAACGCGCTGGGTACCTCGCGATAGAGAGGGTCAGGGATTCGGCGGGAAGGCTCACGAACCGCTCCATATGGACCCTTACCCCGAATGCCAACGGGCTTCAGGGCGAGCTTGCGAACATGAGCGCCGAGCAGTCGAGGAGAAGATACCTCGAAATAACGTCCAGAACGCACAGAAGCCCTAAATACGATATACGCGAACAGGCTGTCGGCATACATGCCGAAAACCATGAAACCCCAGGTCAATCCCTAAATCCGATATACGCGAACAGGTCTTGCGCGGAAACACAAAACCCCAGGTCAATCCCTAAATCCGATATACCGCACCTGGCGCCCTTTAACTATAACGTTAACGATATACCCGTTAATCCCTTTAACCCCGAAGGGTTCCACCCTGTACATGTGGAATCCTTCGATAATGAGAGACGTAAGGATAATGATGGTAATGGGGTTAACGTTGAGGTTCTTGTGGGTGGCAGGCGCGGGAAGCTCTCGAAGAAGCTCAAGGAGGTCGAGGGGTACGTCCCGAGGAACTGCACGATGGAGCAAGCCGTCGAGGTGTACGAGATAATCAGGTCGGCATGCTCGGAGAAGAGGTTCTACGACGACCAGCTCGCGTTGACCTTGCCGATGATAGACAGGCTCTTCGACGGGAACGAGAGGTGGAAGGCGCAGGTGCCGTTGAGCGTGAGGTTCTACGCTGGGAACTTCTTCGGCAGGAAGTTGCCGTCGTATTGGCTGAAGGACTTCTGGTCGGAAGTGCTCGAACACGTAAAGGCGAGCCATGTGACGCTGAGGTTGCCGTCGGAGCAACCGTCGAAAGAGGAGGAAGAGGCGAAGAGGAGGGCCGTGCTTGAGAGGATTAGGAAGTTCTCGCCGCTGACATGCGGGGTGGCGGCATGCTAGACGACATGGAGCTTGCGAGGCTCATGGACTCGATAGACCGAAACGACAAGGCGCAGCTCGCCGAGATGATGAACAGGATGTCGCCCGAGGACGTTGCGTATTTCAAGGGGTACGTCAACGGGTACTCCACGGCGGTCGTTCACCTGCAGAGGGCTGCTGCGGATGGCTCTTTACAGGTCAGTGAAAACCCTATATAATTTAATTGACGTAATTAAATCGTTAGGAGGCGGTTTTGAGATTCGATTTCGGAAAGGATGATTTCACGGTCGGCCAGATGGTCGTTTACTGCAACGGCGGAGACGAACATGTCGGAGCGGTCGAGGTCGGTGTCGTGAAGTCCCTACGCGACGATGGCGCGTTCGTGGCGTATGGATGCGGGGACACATGTGCGAAGACCCCGTATGGATGCATGCTCCCCGTCAGCAACTCGTTCGCCGTCGAGGGGCTTGCTCAGAGGATGAACCAGCTCGGGTACGGGACGTACCCGTTGTCAGATGGGTGCGAGACATGGCGAGTCGGGTGAAGACGAAGGCTGGCGCATGCCAGGTGTGCGGCAGCACGAACACCGAGTTGAGCGTCCGCAGGAACGGCGATGGCTACGTGGCGCAGGGGAAGTGCCTCGAATGCGGTTTCGAGGACATGAAGCTCCGTGGTGACGACCCCGACTTGCTGGCCGATGTCGCACGTTCATCGTTCGGGACCGTGCATACGTCTGGCGGCAGCGAGGTGAGCGGTCTGCCGACGGCAAAGGAGCTTGCGAGGGAGATTTCCATGCTGGCGACATGCCTGTGCCGTTCGCACGCACGATGCGAGGAATGCCAGATTCACAACACGTGCGAACCGTCAAGTTCGCCGAACGGCGAGGGGTATTACAGGGACAGGTCAAGTCTCGGACTCGGGTGCGACACCACCGATTGCCCCAGCGTCGTGAAACGACTGATGGCCATGTTCCCGTCCCTCGATTTGGGCGATTAGTCGCGTTTGGGCAGGTTTATGGGAAACTGCTTCACAACCTGGTTCGCGAGCGGTCGCTCCTCGCGTTCCAGTTCGACCTCGGCGGGAACGGGCTTCTCATGTTCCCGCTCTGGTTCGGTCACTATGCTCTCGACCTCATTCTTCGGTTTGTCGACATGCTCTTGTTTCGGTTCATATCGCGTTGGCGTTCCGAACTTGACGGACTTCACGGCCCTCGTGAGGGCTTGCCTGCATTCTGGGCATACGTTCTCGTACATGACCTCGATTTCATCGTCGATGAGAAGAACGACTTCGGGGTACTCCTTTCCTATGGACGGCTCGCCGTCGATGACAGCGCCGCAGCAGTCACATACGTTCCTGAGCATTCCGCGCCTCCGTTCATGGTGTGAGTTGTTGTGCTAGAATTCTACTATACGTTAGGAGGGACTAGTCATGTCAATAGAGCAACATGTCCTCGACGAGGTCGGGCGGCAGCTCGACTACTATGTTGATGCATATAGGAAGGTACACGACATAGACTTAAAACTTGCGGAGCTTTCCGAGCGGATGGCGTCCCTGAGCGCGGAGAGGGCCGAGGCGGAGATGCTTCGCGACGAGGCGGCGGGTTCGGTCAACGCGCTTGTCGCCGATGTTCCCGAGGATGACGAAGGCGATGTCGTTGCAATCGTCAACGAAAGGCTCGCGCCGCTTGTCGGCCTGATTGTCCTATGACGCAGTTCGAGGAGTTCTCCGAGATGGTGGAGCGCATCTGCTTCAACTCCTGGCGTTCAGCCGTCGGCAAGGACAACGAGGGGCTTATATCGGAGGTGTCGACAATCCTCTTCTCGAAGGAGGAGGGACGCGAGTGGGAGTTCTCGTTCGCACTTAGGAGGTTTGGAAGATGGGCGCAGGCGAAGAGAAGCATAGAGCCAGTGGAGTACGACCCGATAAACCCGCCGCCAGTGACGGGCTACGACCCGAAGCAGAGGTCTCCGCAGAACCAGGCGAGCGAGCTGGCAATGGAGATGCTGTTGGAGGTGGCGGAGAGGCTGGGCGCGTGATTGCGTCGGATAAGCGCGTCATGACACGTGACGAGTTCCAGTCGTACATCGTGGAGAAGGCGAGGGAGAACGGCTCCGACCCAATGGCCGTCGGCAAGACGGTTCGGTTCGTGGAGTCCGTTATAAAGCTTCAGAACGATTACTCGCGGCCAGTATACGTGTTTGAGGTGTCGCCAGACATATCGAGGGCCGACGTGTCGTACATCGACGATGCGATGAAATCGGTTGGCGTCGCGTGCGTGCTGGTTCCGAGCAAGTCCATGAGGTACGTCGGCGAGGTCGATGCCGAGAGTTTCGGTGTCAGCAGCTTTATGGACGACTACATGAAGGGGATGGCTGAAGATGGCAGATAGCCTTACTGGGTTGGGGTTCACCCTCAAAGAATACAGGTTGCAGAACGGAGAAGTGTCCGTCGCCGAAGCGTGCAGAAAAGCGTCCGAGCGAATGAGGGGCGCGACCACGGGCAGGTTCGAGCTTGGCCAACTGAACGTAGACGGCGGTTCGTTGGTGGATTCCGAGTCTGGGGAGGTGCTGTGCCAGATGGATGAGTTCGCGTGGTCGCTGTTCGCAAAGCTGCTGTCGATACCGCTGCCGTACCTCATGAGGCTCGGGCAGAAGATGAGGGCAATCAACGTGAATTACTGGCTCGCGTCGTATCACGACAAGGAGGTCGAGTTGACGTACCGCGACGGCGAGCTGCTGAAGGTAAAGGAGGGCGTCGAGATTGAGCGTGGAGACATCCTCGAACTTCTGAACTCGGTCGTTCCAGGAGGGGTAATCTTGAGGGCGTCCAACCCGACCAACGCCGTCATGTGGGACGTGATAGACACTAGGAAGAGGTACGATTCCGACCGAGGGCATTGGGTTCCAGGAATGCGGGTGGTCGTGAAAGAGGGGCTGAACGCGCCAGATGTAACGCCAATATTCGTGAGCGAGGAGTCTTGCGGCACGATAGAATGCGCAGACTACTTCGACAAGCTGAACATCAAGTCGCTCGGGTACGGTGACATACTGCGTGTCGTGGCCGAGCGCATGGCCGATTGCGTCAATTGCGCGGATTCGCTGTTCTCCTCCTACAGGAAGATTGAGGGCGATGAGGTGCCGAACACGCGCAGGCGCATACTGCTCTACTGTAGGGAACATGGCGTCCCATCGAGGGTTGAAAGATACGCCGTGTCGGCTTATGACGGCTCTGGTTTGGTGAGCGGGGATTTTGGGAATATAATATCGGTGTTCAGTACGTTGGGCTTCTCCAACGAGGTGAAGCCAGCCAGCGAGAGGAAGTTGCAGAAGCTCGCGGGTCATATCGTGACCAAGGCGTATTCGGAGGAACGCTGCGACAAGTGCGACTCGCTCTCGGTGGGGTGATTGTTATGAGGGGCGGATGCCAGACCGAGTCGACGCGAGAAAGAGGCCAGAGAACTGCTTCAGGTGCTGGCATTGCCGCCGCATCGACGGGCTATCGTCTTGCTGCGTCTGCGTCGCGAACGTCACGAAGAAGAACAAGCCAGAGTTCATCGAGGAACCGTATGCTGGCAAATGCCCTCAGTTTTACGACAAGAAAATCGAGGAAGCCAAGGTAGCGGCCTATCTTGGCGACGATTAAAAAAGAAAACCCCCTTTCGGGGGCTTTCGCACCTTGTTAGCGTTAGGAGGCTAAGATTGGGTGCGATTGGATTATAGCACAGGTGGTTTCATGGGAAAAGAAGAATTTGATGCGTTGCTCGATGTGACCGAAGGCGAGCTTCGGAAACTCGGCGATATATGCCATCTAGTGTCCTCCAAATACGTTGGCAAGCCAAAGGACATAAGGATTTTCGCTGAGCTTAAACGCGAGATGGAGGAGCGCTGCTACGATGCTGGATTCATCGTGAAGGTGATGCCGAAGTCGATGTCGTTGCCAGATGGAACGTCGGTTTGGCAACCAGATTGCCAGGTTGTCGGCAAGGTCGACAAGGTCGAGTTCGACCCAGAGCGCATTGCGGCGGAGGGTGTTGCCGATAGCGGGTTGCTCCTCTAGCGGCGTTGGTCGTCATGTCGCAGTCCAGCTTCTACATGAGGGAGATGGAGTCCCTGACGAACCCGAGGTATGGGGGTCGGGACCTCCCTCCCGTGTGCAAGTTCATAGAGCTTTACGACCGAGGTGCGCAGCCGTACCCGAGGCAGCGGACGCTATTGAAGGTTTTCTTCCTCGAACTTGAGAACCTCACCGATTACGACAGGTTCGTCATAGACGATTGGATGGAGTCGTCTGTGAACGGCGGCGAGGTTCAGATTCCGACCGACCTGTACGACAGGATGGAGTGGTGCCTGAATCGCGGGTACCATCATTTCCACGAGATTCTGTTCTGCGGTGGGCGACGCGGAGGGAAGGGGTTCCTCGGTGGCAAGATTGCGAGCTACAAGATTGCGCAGATGATTTCGCTCGGCAACCCGCAACGTTACTACGGCATAGATGATGCGAAGGACCTGTATGTAGACGTTCTCGCGACGCAGTACAGCCAGGCGCAGGGCATGCTGTACAACGACATAAAGGATGCCGTGTTGATGAACGATTGGCTTGCGCCATACCTATACAGGACATCTAACGGCGCCCAGATGCTCAGGACGCCAAACGACATGGCGCGTGCGGCGCTGCTGAGCAGGCGCGCAGGGTCGATGGTTGCGACGGTTGCGAGCATACATGTCCAGCCGTCCGCTGCATCGTCTTCATCCATTCGAGGCAGGGCGTCGTTCATGCAATGCTTCGACGAGTTCGCGCATGGCCTCGACACTGGGTCGAATCAATCCTCTGGCGAGATTTACAATGCCGCGACACCGTCATTGCAGCAGTTCGACAAGGACGGGCTTATATACATACCTTCATCCCCGTGGTCGAAGAAGGGGAAGTTCTACGACCTGTACCAGGCTGCTTTCGAGATGGAGGACGGGAGGGCCGCGAACCCCCAGATGTTCGCCATAAAGATACCGAGCTGGGGAACGTATCAAGACTGGGAATACGACTACCGATTCAAGAAGGCAATCATCTTGCCGCCCAGCAAGAGCCAGGAGATGAGGTCGAGGGAGAGGCTTGACCCAGAGAAGTTCGACGTGGAGTTCAGGGCGAACTTCGCCGAGACCGAGAACGCCTATATGCAACCGCAAGTCGTCGACTCGCTTTTTGCTCCGTATCCGTCGGAGCAGAACAATAGTAACTACCCGACCGACAGGGGGAACATAACGCAGAGGTACAGGGCGCATGCCGACGCTGGACGCTCGCAGGACAATTTCTGCTGTGCGGTCGGCCACAAGTTCGTCGGAGAGGACGGCTATTGGCATGTGCAGATAGACCTGATGAAGATATGGCAGCACACTGATTTCGCCGAGGACGAGCAGGGCGTGAGGCGGATAGACTACACCGTGCCGATGGCGTGGTTCAAGCAGATGTTGAAGATGTTCTACGTCGACAAGTTCACGATGGACCAGTGGAACTCGGCGATGATTGTCGATGAGCTGAAAGCATGTTCGATAAGGGGGCAGTTCTTGAACAAGGCGACCAGCGTGTCGGTTGACAACCATACGTCTTCAAGGAACTTTCGCAGGTGGGAGCTTTTCAAGACGGCGTGTTACCAGGGGTGGGTGCATATCCCGTGGGTCGAGGACGACGTAGCTGGCAGGGGGCGCATATGCCTGGTTGAACAGGAGCTTAAAGCGCTCGTCATGCGCAACGGCAAGGTCGAGATGGTGCGTGAGGGTTGGGGGCATGGGGACATGGCCGATTGCGTGTCGACAATCGTGTTCGATTTGCTCGGCGACCAACTGAACCACCTTGAGGCTGGCGACGTGGCCACCGTGGTCGGAGCCGCCCGTGGTGGATATAATCCTTCTGACGCCGTCGGGATGGCCGACCTGCAACAGCGCGAGGCCATGGTCCGCGGTTCGGAGTACATGGCGCAGATGGGATACGGGAGGTTGTAGCGTTGCGGCTAAAGGTGGAATACGTCTTCAGCACGGCAAGTTCCCGAATAGAGGGCTTGCAGGGAAAGCAATTGGGCCGACGTTCGTGCGCGGTTTTCGTGTACGACAGCGCATGCACGCCCAGGTTCCATATGGGAACGGTTCCATATAAGCTGTTTCTGTCGTCCATCGTCGGCGGCGAATGCGTCGAATCGTACGAGATGAAACCAGGCTCCAGCGAGGTGTTCCCCATAATCGGGAGGACATGTTGCGTCGTGGAGTCGATTGACGAGATTCCCGTTGGCGCGGCAGTCGATGTCGTCGGTTCGGAGTTGGTGGTGTCGTGAAGAAGATAGTGGACATGCGGAACAACACGGCGTCAACATTCGAGTTCGATGGCCGCTCGGTGCCCGCCATGGGAGCCTTGCATATGTCATACCCATCGTATTTCGAATCGCTCAAAGGCACGTCGGAAAAACTTGAAGGCGTGAGCGTGTCGATGCGCGATGTTATGTCGAGGAGCGTGTCGGTCAAGGACTTTGGCGCAAAGGGCGACGGGTTCTCCGATGACACGTACCAGATACAGTCGGCCATTGATTACATGGTCGACAACGGCGGCGGCGTCGTGAACGTTCCGATAGGCGTGTATTCTGTGACATCGCTGACCGTTTACGGCAACGTGTCGGTTGTGGGCGAATCCAGGTCGGATTCGGTGATAAGGTCAATTGGCGAGGTCGGTGCGCTAATCACGCTTTCTGGTTCGGAATGCGGGTTGAGCGACATAACCGTGGCGGCGGTGTGATTATGGCGGGGAGCGCGACGATGGTGCCGCCCGTTTTCAACGGTGCGCGTAAGATTGACGATGTCGGCAACTTCTCGGTCGACGTGAAGATTCCCAATCAGCCGCCTGGATGCGAAATAGACTCGGTTGACGTGCCAGACGGCCATGAGATGCCACGCGCAAGCAGCATTCGCAGGTTCCGCCTCCTGCTCACGCTCGGGGGTGTGACGGTTCACGACGGTTTGCATTGCGAGGGCACGACCCAGCACGTGACGTTCTCGTACACGTCGAGCAGGCCAGCAAGGCTCGTCGGCACCGTAATCGGCGTCGGTGCCGAGTCGAGGCCGAGCAAATGCAGGTTCACGTTCAGGTGCATGGCGAGCGATTACGTCGTCGATTTCGATTCGTGCCAGAACGCGCATGTGAGCAACGTGGTCATCGAGGGCCGAAAGTACGGAGTTTCGTTCAGCGGTTCAACCGCCTCGATGAACGACTGTGAGATAATCTTGCATCATGGGAACAATAGGTACGTCACGGTGTCTGATGACTCGACCGTGACGCAGCATAACGTCAACGGACACACGAGGACTGATTAAGATGAGGCTTAACCTCCCGCGAAACAATCCAGCTGAAATCTCGTCGACCAGGATATACGAGGCGTCGACTTTGGGTTCCACCCACTCGTCGCACGTCAAGACTGGTGGCCTGTACTCTTTCGGCGGCGATGTCCAGTTCGCAATGCCGAGGATGTGGGACCCAGCGACGTTCGGAATGGCGGGGAACACGCGCTCGATGGGCGGGTTCGACATACTCCGTTTCGATGAGGACCCGCAGGTTCGCGAGACGGTGCTGCTCGGCCTCCGCAACATCGCGAAGACGCATGGGGTCTGCCGTGCGTGCATCGACGTGTACTCGCGTTATCCGCTGCAGGGCTTGAAGCTTCAGCACAGGAACGCGGAGTACGAGAGGTTCTTCACCGAGCTTTTCCTCGAAGACCTGGATTTCGAGAACTTCCTCACAGACCTGGGCAAGTCGTTCTGGATTGACGGCACGGCCTTCGTGTACGGGAACTGGTCGGACGAGCTTGGCCTATGGGTCGGCGAGGATATCCTCGACCCGCTAATCATGGATGTTCGCAGGGTGCCGCTCATCTCCGAGGACATGGTCTACATGGTCCCGAACGACGATATGAAGCAGCTTGCAAGGGGTCAGTCGCCAGAGGGGATGGCGTTTAGGCGCAATTTCCCAGACATGGCCGATGCGATAGCGAGCGGCAGGGATATCCCGATGTCGTCCGACAGGGTGACGATGATTGCGAACAAGGACAGGCCGTCTGATTTGTGGGGGACGCCCGTCATGCTCAGGTGTTGGAACACCTTGAGGCTCGAAGACAGGATGAACTCCGCCATGCAGGCGACGGCTGATAGGCTCTACGCGCCGCTGACCATGTTCACAATCGGCGGTAACCTGCCAGACGGCACGCAGTACATCCCGTCTGCTGCGGCGCTTGAGGCGTTCAGGCAGAATCTCGATGCGGCGCTGTCATCTGATTTCAGGGCGATAATCACGCATGCTGGCGTTCAGGCGCAGGAGGTCTTGCGCTCCGACAGGATTTCGAACTTCAAGAACGATATGGAGATGTACGACGATAGAATCTTCATGGCGTGGGGATTATCGCCATCCATATTGAAACCGCAGAACTCCAACTACGCCACGACCGCGCTTGAGTTTCAGCTAGTTAGCCAGATGCTCGCCAGCTACCAGAAGGTTCTCGCGAAGGTGTACGAGAAGCAGGCGGCTTTCGTCGCGGAGGCGCATGAGATTTACGAGTACGAGAAGAAGGGCGACCAGCTCAAGACAATCTACGAGCGCCGTGAGATATGGGATGAGTCTGCTGGCGACGGCGAGGGCGCTTTCGTGGTGAAGGACGTGCCGAAACTCGCCATACCGAAGCTGATGTTCAACGTCGTGAACTTCCGAGACGAGCAGAAGGAGCGCGAGTTCCTTCAGGCGCTCAAGCAGCAGGGCATCCCCATTGCCGATGACGACATAGCCATAGGCGTCGACATCGACCTCGAAGACAGCGCCGAGAAGGTCATCGCGGAGACCAAGAAGAAGAAGCTCGACGAGTCCCGCATGAACCTCGCCATATTCAGGGCGGCGCTCGAACAGGAGCTTCCGATTCCCCCAGACGTTCGCTCCTACATGGAGTCCGCGATTCCCCCAGAGGAATATCAGGCGCTCGTCGAGAAGTACCGTGGCAAGGCGAGCCAGGGCGATGTGAACGTCGGCACCGAGATTGGCGATGTTGGTCAGTCTGGGTTGGGCGTCGATAGTTTCGACGGTGACATGGCTGGCGGAGGACAGAGGCCAGCGGAATCAGACGAGTGGCGCGGTTGACAACCATCCCACCACCGTGCAATCATTTCAGAGTTATCAGTTGAGAAAGGACGCTGAAATGAACAGGCGGGATTTTATGGCTGGGTATAGGGCTGCTAAGCGCGACATGCGCAAGGCGGAGCTTTCTTCTAGTGAGATTTACAATGAGGCCGAGCGTCTCGTGCGAGAGTACGGAGACATGTTAAATCGAGAGCTTGATTCAATTAAACAGAAGGCTGATTTCAAGAAGGAAAAAGCCATCTCGGAGTTTGAAAACAATGTGAGGGGGGTTCTCAGGGATGGCCTTGCACAGGCTGGTAGCGATTTTAACCAGAAGGAGTTTGAAGATTACGTCGTTCTGGACTTGGCTTACGATTATTGTCCTGATGGTTGGATTCTCGATTTGTAGGCTGTAATCCACGTCTGAATAATTATTTATTCATGGGCATCCCACCAGCATGTCGAAACTTCGCCCATGCTGGTGGGATGCTTTATGCTTTGCTTCATGAGCAAAAACGGACATATTTCCAAAGAGGCGGCTTGGTTAATGAAAAGACCCGCATAGGCGGGTCTTTTTGGTTGACGTGAAAATTGTTTTTTTAGCCGTAGTAGGCGGGGTTCTCGCACATGTCGAGAATAAGCTCGGCAAACTCCCTTGCCTCTTCCAGCGATACGCTGCCAACTGCTTTCCAGTTAATCGTGTAGTAGGGGTCACCAAACTCGCCGTTCCTGAAGTCCTGCTCTTCGTGGCACGTTACCCAATCTTCAACTTGGCCGAACGCCTGCTTGCGCATTGCCATCTTGCCAGCTTTGTATCCAGCCATGAAGTCTTTCCTAGACATCTTGTTTCCTCCTGTTCGGTTTTGTCGATGTTGTCATTTTTACATTACCCCCCCACTGTTAGCAAGGTTGGCCGTCGTTTCATGTCTTTTTCTCTTGGGCTATCATGTTCAGCATGGATAGATACGCACATATGAACAAAGAAGCAGCCTGGGAGAAGACGGCGTCTTGGGAAGACGTTCGCGCCAAGGGCGAGGCAATCCTCGCCAACGGCGGTGTTGAGATTTACCGAGATGACGCCCAGGAGGTCGGCGCTTACGTCATGTCGGGCGTCGTCGAGGGTATGTACCCAGTGACGGACGGCGGACCGTATGAAGTCATCCTATCGAAGCGCTCCTGGGAGAACAGGAACACTGGCGGATGGGTGCAGGGTTTCTTATGCGACTGCATCTGGGGTAGCTATCATAGCGGAGTTCCTGGCGCGGCTGGGCGATTCTCTGGCCGATTCTGCAGTCATGCCTGGGCCACGTTGAAGGCTGCGAACATGAGGGCGCGTAAGGATTTCATGGGCGACAGGCTCGGCTCGTCAACTTGGCAGAGAGTTGAAGTCGATGGCGAGATGATTCATGAGCGTGTTTACGATAATGGTTGTATCGGTCGAATTTTCAAGCGCAAGTATTGGGAGCTTGAATCTTCTGATGGCTTCATCGTTGATGAGGGTAGGGAATCCAACCTGTCTGATTGCAAGGCATCCTGTGATTATTACGCCATGCGGCGCATAAGTTCGCTCAAGGTCGCATACGGCGACAATGGCGGGTGGAACGAGCATAACTTCTTCATGGGTACGCTCGCTGAATGGAGTTTTGTTCCCGAGTTCTTTAACGAGTTCGGCGAGCCGTATGACCCGTATGTTGACGATGAGATGATTGAGAATCCAGAGCATCCTTCTGGCATGCCAGACTATAGGTCTGGTTCTGGCAGCGAGTATTGGTATACGCCCGAAGGTGTCTATAGGTTGAGCGACCATTGGGGCGCAGGTGTCGGGACCTGTCAGTGGTCGATTGAAGGCGATGCCGTTTCGTCATCATGGAACGACCGCAACGGCGAGCGTTGCGGGTTCTGCAAATGGGAAGATTTCGAGTCGATGGGGTACTGGCTCACCATAAAAGACGATGGCGAGTTCGTCGACGCGTTCGAGATAACCCCAGACATGTTGCGCGATGGATTGTTGACGTATGGCGGTTTTCAGAAGCATTTCTTCGGCGATACGGAAATCGACATATCAAACGACGCATTCAAGATTGCAGGGCTTTCATATGACAAGAATAATTTTTATGACGACACGTTTGCCGAATTTTACCCATGTAACGCACCAGAGCTAGACCCAGATTATGTTTCAGATTCAGGGTCGATGTACTGGTATTACCCAGAGGGCGTTGTTCGCGGCGCAGACCACTGGGGAAGCGATATAGGCGACTGCACATGGCGTATGCTCGGCGACGAACATGACAGCTCGTGGGACGACCCGAACGGCGTCAGGTACGGGTTCTGCCCGTGGCAGGGCTTCGAGAGGAACTTGGAGGAAAACATGGGCAAGACGGCTGTTAAGAAAATCGCCAAAATGTACACGGCGCTCGTTCGTCTTAGTCTGAACGAAACGTATGTCATCAGGCGAGATGGCTATTCGAGCATTAAGGAATTCGAAACCGACTTGCGCGGCAACGGCTATCGGGTATTGAAGGTCTGGCCTGGTTACGTTTCGGACGTTGAGACGGAGGAGTGGTTGTCGATGAACAGGCACCCCGAGCGTTTCGATGACGATGACCTCGATGCATGGTTGGAAGATAACGCCGATTATATAGACGGGCTTAATGAGAGGTTAGATTATTACAGGTCTGCTGGTGCTAACCGTTCATGGAATGATGGCAGCTCGCAATGGGGGCTTTACTCCAATAAGAATTATTGGTGCGGGTTCAATGGGTATGTCGAGCAAGATGGCTCGGTTTCCCGTTGGGAGCTTGAGGACATGCGGGGCGAGATAGTCGATAGCGGCGAGTCTGTTTCGTTTGATTCTGCCAAGTCAGATTGCGATGAGGCTATGAACGGTTATCTCGCGAGGTTCGCGTCGAACTCTGTTGTCGCCGATAACGATGAGATGTGGGATGCCGTGCTCGTAGATTACGATATTGAGTATGAGAAAAATGAGATTGGCGATTATTATACTGATGGATGGCACACGATGGAATCCGAAGGTTATGTTGGCCATGCCTACGTTGCGCTCACTTGCAACGGTCGAACGGTATGTGAATTCGACTATTCGCCGTATCGGTATGTTGATGACGAACGCGATATCTCGTTCGTGGAAGATGTCATGGAGTGTTTTTACGAAATTTGCGATGAGCTGAACGATATCGGCGAATCGGCAGATTGCGAATCTGTAGTAAGTAGCTATTTCAATAACTTTGATGACGAGGTTGTGAAAATCGGTTCGAGGCGCGTTCGCGTCGCGGATGAAAACCTGGGGTTCCTCGATGCGATTGCGCGGCGAATGTCGGCTGCTGTCTTCGAGAAAGACCAGTTCGGCGACTGGACTAAGGATTATGGCGACGGCACTTTTGGCGTAATCTACGAGTACGATGGCAAGTACATGGTCGACTTCTCCATGCCGATGGTGCCGCTCCGAACCTTCGAGGTGGATGATTTCGTGAACGCGCAGGCACTTTGCGACGATATCCACATGAAGATGATGGTCGATGAGGGATACGGTAGCGAGTTGATTGACCTTTACACATATGGTCTACCGACATCCAAGACGTTTGGGCGGAAGTCTGCCGAGAAAATCATGGAGTGGCTACCCACTGGTGGGCCAGCAAACGAGCACGCTTGCATCTATGAGGACGGCAAGCACGCGACATGGAAGATGATTAGCGGGTACACGCTGTTCGACGCGGACGACAAGGTCATCTCGTGGGGTGGCGATGGCATCGACATGAAGGGCGATATGCGTCTTTGCGACATTGATGCCGTGAGCGATTGGAGCGCTGTGGATATGTATAGGAACAACAGGGTCGCCGATGCGCCTGTATACAATTACATGCTCATCAACCAGGCGGTCGAGCGCATCCTCGATATCGAGAACAACCAGTTCAAGAGCTGGCAGTCGCTCTGGGATATGCAAGAGGACGAGGATGTTCTCAGCCTGTTCAATCAGTTCCGCGATATGACGCAGGACGATTACGATGAGGCGTGCCGAAGGGCGTGGGAGGAATCCCCGTTGTCTTATCTGGCAGGCAGGGTCGCGAAGATTCAACCGACAACGTTTGAGAACGGAACCGATGAACGTTTCATTCTTGACGCTCTCGCGGATGAACTCAACCATCTATGCAGTGAAACGTCGTTTACGGTCGAGGATGTCTATTTCGATTATGGCCAGGGCTGGAAGTGGACCACTGTGGTTGCCCATGATGCGAGCGGCGATTGGCAGGCGCTCAGTCCCGCAGAATGGTCGTTCGCCCTAGAGACGGGTGAAGTTGCCTACGTTGCACGTCAGGTTGTGAAGGGGGATTACGGTTATATGTATGCGAAGAAAACATCTGGATGGGAATATGATTCCAATGGCGAACGTTTCTATGCTGGTGAAGCCGTCCCCCCTTGGGAGGCCCCTAGAGGTGAATGGGTGAAGGTTGTTGACGGTGATTCTGTGTATTGGTCGAATCAGTTCGACGATGATTGTTGGGGCGAAGTCGACGATGAGGATTACAGCTGGGAGTTTTATTGCAAAAACAGCTTTGGTGATAAAGAGGGCAATGGTCGCGATGTTGATGATGCTAAATCAGCATGCGAAAAGGCTTATGCAGACGAGATTCAGTATTCTAATACCTATGACAACTCCCTAGAGGACGCCACCAATAAAGCCGTTAGTTATATTGAGCAGAACGGTCTTGATAAGAGCGAACTTAAAGAAACCTCCGAAAAGGTTTTCTATGGTAGGGATTCGCATGGATGGGAGATGCCGCTCAAGGATATTCTTGAAGGTGACCACCAAGGTGCCGACTCCTTGTTGCTTTACAACTATATCGAAAGCCTATCGACTGGTTACGGCCTCGAACCTTGGGATGCCGAAGGGCTTGTCGATGATGCGTTTTTTGATTCGATAAAACAGGCGCGGCGATGCAAACATATGCGCCCCGCAAAAATCGCGGGTTGGTCCTATGAGGTGACCGATGATGAGCCGTTGGTGTTCGACCTCTACAACGGCTATGAGAAAGTTTACGAATGCTATATCCAAGATGCGCCCGAGAGCGTTGCAGAGGAGATAGCTGAGTGTTTCGACGGCTTTGATGAAGGTGCGTTGGAGTGGGCGGATAGCTACGAGGATATATTCATGGACTTCACCATCGGCAAGGATTGGGACATCAGGAAGGTTGCGGGGAAAACCGCAGCGCACACTATCGGATTTACGACACAGGGCGGCTCGCAAGTTGCCGAATTCGATGGCGAGGTCGTTCCCGAAACATGGGGTGAGTTCACCGACGTGAACCTCTTCATGGATTCCTATGAGTTCGCTGACGGCGAGGCCGAGGACGAGGGAATCTGCGATGAGGACGGTGAAGTGGACCCCTGGGCGCTACTCGAATGGATTAGAGACATGATTGATAATGACAGGTTCGGCTCGAAGGCAAAATCCAGCCAGCCGAAGTCTGCTGCTGTTGCTGGCGATTTCTATTGTTTCACGGTGGATGACGGCCCGAAGAAGGGTGCGACGGTTACCGTTAAGCAGGACGGCGGCAGCTGGGTTGTCACGCTTTGGGACGGTTTCGACGATACCTGCGAGGTGTGGTACGAGCTTTCTGGCGACTACTCGTTGGACGACGCGCTTGATTACGCAGAGGAGCTTTACGGCCCGATAACCGAGGTTGATGAATACGACGACTCGCTTAACAAGTACGCTGGTGCCTACGACGGCATGTGGGAGCAGGACGACCAGACTGGCGACTATTTCAAGCGCGTTAACGGCTTTTTCCTCAACGTCTACGTCATGAACCCGCTAACCGACGAGTATTGGTGGGCGATTTCGGACGAGAACTCGTTTGACGTCATCATGAGCGGTCGCTGTGAGTCTTACGAGGATGGCATGTACATCTGCGACGAGGAAATGAACAGAGTCAACGAAACCATCCCGCTGGGGTACGACGGCTACGACTTCTTCAACACCCAGTTTGAGGAGCGCATGCTCGACATGGGTTATCCGATGCTTGCCAAGAAAGCTGGCGTCGAATGGGAAGCCTACGAGGTTGTTGACGGCATCCCGACTTCCGATGTTGCAGGGCATATGTTCAGCCACGGTTACGACGGATGGTATCTGATTCGTCACGATGACGAGTGGGGCGATAAGGAGTTCGGACCTTACGGTTCCATCGAGGAGCTTATGTCGGCACATGATTTGCACGGCGGGAATGTGTCGGTGGCTGGAAGGACGGCGTACTTCAATTACACCGAACACAACATCTACGACGAGTGGCAAGACTTCGGCAATGATTGCCATGGCAAGGTCTTGTACGACATCTGGACTCCGCAGGGAACGAATTCCGTCGTTCAGACTCCTTTGTTCACCGTCAACGTCACTCCGATAAGCGACGTCGAATGGGAATGCACGGTTGATGGTAGCGACAGGTTCTACGGGAAGAGCTTCTACGAAGAGCCGTTCGCTTCGGTTGACGCCGCGAAGCGCTGGGCCGATGAGATGATTCTAAATGAACTCAGGCTTGATGACGATTTCAGCATGTACGTCGAGTCATCTAGGGCGGAGCAACTGCCTCGCAAGGTTAGAGACATAATTGACAATGACAGGTTCGGTTCAAGGAAGACCTCCGATGTCCTCATGCCGCAAATCTACTTCGAGGACGGGGCGATAGTCCTCGATGACGAGGGCGTCATGCTCGACGACCTTTACATCTCCGATTACGACGTTGACACGGCGGTCAATTGGGCCATCGAGACGATATCCGCATACGACATTGATTTCGATGAGGACGAGGTCGAGCGCATCGTGAGGGGGATTTACGACGAGCATTCTGGCGACGCTCGCGAAGCGCGTCGAAAGTTCGCCGAGTCCTATGAGCTTGTCGACCTTTTCGATGATTCACGTTATCTTGAAGGGAAGACATTCGTTGATGACGAGGGAATGTGGCATTGGGAGATTCAGGACCCCGAAGGTTATCTCGCAACGAGCGATGATATGGCCGACGTGCCTCCACGCGATAGCGAAGGTGAAGCGTTTGACGACATGCTCGACTACGGTGACGTAAAGCTCGCGTCCGTGCGCAAGGCAGGTCGCAGGTGTTCAGGCGTTGTTCTCGACACCATGAGTTACGACGGTCAGGGCCAGTACACGACGACCGTGAACGATGAGAACGGTCATCCGCTTCGCTTCACCGTGACCGACACTCCCGACGGCTTCGGCTGGCAGCTCTTCGACACCGATAACCGCTGGATGGTCGAAACCTCTGACGGCGACGATTTTTCAACGGCGCAGGATGCCGTAGACGACTTCAACGACTGGACTGACTTCAACGTGAACGGCGCGAGGAAGACATTTGATTATCTCGGCGATGAGGATTATGTGCAAAGCGAGGGATGGCAGCATCCGCGAGATGATTTCTGGTATTGCAACTTCTATGTAGACGGTTTCGGCAGGCGAGGTGCATGGGCTGAAATCACCCCAAGGGAGTCTGGCGGTTATCATTGGCGCGTCTACAACGGGCTTGGTCAATCGCCATACGCATCTGGTCATTCCGAGACGCCCGAAGATGCGATGGCGGACGTCGAGTTGAAAATTGACGATATGGCGAATTTTGGAGAACTGCATTGGGCGTCATGCAAGCGTGCTGAGAGCATCGACGGTTGGGAGTATAGTCCAATCGACGATGGCTACCGCAAGTCCTACGGACAAGGAGAGTTCGGCGAGGTCTATGGTATTGTCGATATAATCGTTGGCTTCCACCTGTATGACGGCGATACCATCGTGTGCTCTGGTGGCAATGGCAGCGACCTCGACGGCGACATGGCGACATGCGACGAGCAGGCGCAAATCTACCTTGGCGGAGATGGTATCGGCTGGTTCGCCAAGAGGTCTTATCGCGGCAATGTATTGCGCGGCAAGACGGCTGACGCCGATATTCAAGTCGGCGACCTTGTCGACTACTTCTATGACGACTTCTACAACGGCCAGCTTGACGTGTACGAGGGAACCTACGAGGTCGTCGACATCGAGGGCATGTCGTGGCGTGATTCCAATGGCGGCTACAACAACCAGAGGAAGTACACGCTGAAAGACCTTGAAACTGGCGACACGTTCAAGGTGACGAATGGCATGACCAAGACTATCAAGAAGCATGTGGCATGCAGGTTGGCCGCAAAGGACTTCAATCAGTACATAAACAGGACACCGTCGCAGGTCGGCATCTCGCAAAACGCCAACGTGGTTGTTGACGGTGATAATGTGCGCTATGAGGTGTCTGACGAGTTTGGAAATAGCTACGAGTTTGAAGCGAGTCCCAACTCATACGGTAACGGTTTTAACGTAGATGTAAGAAGTTGCGGTGGCGAGAATTTTGGCAGATGGATAACAATAAGCGAGGACGATGTTGACGATTTGGTTGAGCGCCTAAACGAGTGGGTCGACAACCTGTATATCGAAAACATCAAGCCAAAAGAGCTTTTGCAAAATTACCAGCCGAGCGTCTGTCAATTGAACACTTCATCTTTTGGCGGTTCAGCTGACAGTTTTGGTCAGGTTAAGATGGGCGTGCCGCATTATTACGACGAAAACAGGTTTAAGTGGGATGTTGGCTATTCCGACGACAGTTGGCCTGTAGCGTATCTCGCTAATGGGGAGAGCCCCGATACCGCCCAGGTTGTTGCAAAGTGCAGCGATTACAAAGCTCCGTATGGAAATGCGGTGGTCGGGCCAATATCGGGAGGCGTAACCGCAATCGACCAGCTAATTGACATGATTCGTGATTTCGTCAGCACGCAAACCACGGCATCCCGCAAGACCGCCCAGGAATGGGAAGTCGAAATCTACGACACACTAAACGGCTGGGACGGCTGGGCCGAGGTCTTCGAGAACGCCGACGGAGTCTGGGGCTGGGAGGTCAATAAGTACAACAATGGCTCCGATTTTGCAGGCGAGTACGTCGACGGCATGTTCGCGTTCAATACCCCCGATGAGGCGTTCGACGACCTCTGGGGCCAGGACAGGTACATTGAGGCGGGGTATAAAAATTCGTACACTGAACCTGGCCAGCCGCGAGAAAGGTACTTCGACAAAGAGGTCGTTTTGCCTGCAATTATCGACATCTGGAATCTGTTCGATAAGTACGGCGTGTCCGATGGCTCTTGGGAGCAGGTAGGAGATGCCGTCTACATGGACGAAAGTGCCTGGAACGATATGTTGTCGAAGATGAACAACCCAGCATGGGCCGAGAAGTTCATTGGTTATGTGCCAATGAGCGGTGGTTCTCCGAGTGGTCTGCTTTTGTCTCGCAAGACCGCTGGTTGGGAAAATCACGGAAACGAATACGTCAATAGGTATGACGGTAACTATCTTGGGCGCATTGAGGTGACTCCCGATAACGATATCTTCTGGACGCTCTTGCGCGATGACGATGAGTATGCGCTAGATGCTGGGGCGGAGAAATCGGTTGAGGATGCCATGCGCGAATGCGACCTCGCGTGCCCAGTTAAAAAGAACGCATCTAAGAAGGTCGCCACCCGCCAGTTCACCTATGCCGAGCAGAAGGAGCTTGAGGACGAGATTGAGGGTACCGAGCTGAAGAACGCTGACCGTTTCAAGGACGGCGGTGCGGCATATTACGGGAGTCTTTAGGTGAAAGGTGGTTTTGAAATGACACGGAAATGCCATCAAGGAAAATGCGCTGTTCGCGACATGGGCAAGGAGCTTTGGTTGCAGAACCTTCAATCTGAAATCGACAAGTTCAACGCCGATTGGGGCGGGAACGTCGATTACCGCACCGAGCTTGAGGTAATAGATGGGCAAAACTCATATCTTGTTGAGCTGGTCGACTTCAACGAGGTTCTTTCCGAGATTTACTACGAGTTTCAGGATACGTACCATAACATCATCGAAAAGATGGGCGATGCTGTCCAGAAAGACACTGGCGACACGTGGTTTTATTTCGAACCGTATGACAGCTTGTCTGACGTGATTGGCCGCGCTTGGCCGACGACCAAGGTGTCGAATATGGTAAGACGAAAAACAGCGTTTGATTCGCGTTTGAAGACTGCCGAATGGCAAGAGGTTTCTAATCCATATGATTATCTTGACGGACATGCGCTGCGTTATGACATATCGCCAGATAAGTACATTCTAGTTACTCGTGACATCAATACTGATGATTATGCTTGGGAGCTTTTTGTCAATGACGAAGTCGAAGACGGAGAATATGCAGCTCCGAGCGAGGAAGAGGCAATTGAGTGGGCTGAAGAGTACATGAGCCGTGAGAACTTGTAGCCGCTTTAACGGTTGCTGATTGTGTCGATTTATGAGGTGAGAGATGTTCAAGAAATTCGCAACGGCTAAGGTTACCGAGGTTTTCAATCATAGATGCAAAACGGCTTCTAGGAAAATTTCTGGTTTTGACTACGAGCCGAGGGAAAATTGCCTTTACGTTGCAGTTCGCGCATGTACGGTAGATGTGCCAAACCTCAACTTTGACATGCTACCCTCGTATGAGGTTGGAGAGCCAAAGAACGCCTATAAGACCTTTATTGGCGCATACAACTACCTGAACCATGATAATCAAAATCCAGCAAAGGCCCGTGGGGCAATCATCGATGCCATATATCATGACGACCCTGATGACAAATGGGTTGAATGCCTCATCGAGATGGACAGGGATAGATGCCCGAAGCTGTGTTCGCTTATCGAATCTGGCGAAATAGATACGGTGTCGATGGGGACCGAGTGCGAGCGGACGATATGCTCGGTTTGCGGTAATGTTGCCGAGTATCCGTTTCAGTTCTGCGAGCATGTTCAGCAGAAGGGGCGGGTGTACAACGGCGTTCTTGCCTATGAGGTTTGCGAGGGGCTGGAATTCTTTGAACTGTCGTGGGTATATGTCCCCGCAGACCCTACGGCCTACACCACGGCGCTTGCCGACATTTCTGGTGACATAGAGTGTCTACATCCATATGACCATAGGGCCGAAGAGGTTAACTCTAGTGGTGTCCCAGTTTATGGCACCAGCATGGATGACGAGCTGTTGTTCTTCTAGGACATTGGGCCCCATCGGTTGGGCGGCTTTTAGCCGCCCTTCTTTTTTTATCCTTTCCCGATTATGATTAACAGATGAATGGTTTTCGTTAAAAAGGGGTCGTATATGCCTTTCACGATGATTGCCGCTGGAAACACCAGCAAGTTCATCAAACGGTATTTTCAGTTGATGAACAAATACAAGAAAAAGTACGACAAGGATTGGCGGACCAGGGCCAAGGAAATCAAGAACAAGACGCAGAAATACACGCCCTCGTATCAAAGGAAGGTGATGAAGGGCGCTGGCTTCTCGAAGTACAAGACCGAAGACGGCGAGGATGCGTACGTCAACAATTCGCCATATGGCACCGCTTACGTTGTGAAACCTGGCGAAGAGGGCACCTTCAACATGATTGAGTGCGAAATCGACGAAAACAACAATCCGAACATGAAAAGGATTGTCGGGTTCGCGCAATTCAGCGACGTCGATGATTTCGCCAGGCAAATCAAGAACCCGAGGTCATTGGACATCAAGGACCCGATTGAGTCGTTGCGGTTCATGCGGGAGCAGGACCCCGACATGAAAGTGTCCGAGATACTTGAGTTCGCCAACGGAATCGGCGTGTCAAACGAGCAGCTAATCGAAGACGACGTGCTCACGCAAGAGGAAGTTGACAGCGCTGGCTCGTCTAGCGGCGCGACCGACGGTAAAAGCGTCGACAAAACTGATAATGGCGAGGGTGGTGCCGACGATGCGAACGTTGACGACGGTGCCAATGCGGCTCCTGACGGCGAAGCTGGTCAGTGCCAAAAGATGATTGAGGACGGCGGCGAGATGCGTCAATGCAAGAATCCAGCGGAAAATGGGTCGAAGTATTGCTGGCAGCATGGCGGTCAAAAGGAGTCGATGTATCAGGAGATGGTCAGGATGGCCATGGAGTGCGTGCCGAAGTTGCGCTGCGCCTATATAGGCAAAAACGGTAGGCGTTGCACCAGAACCGCTAGATACGGTAATTATTGCTGGCAACATAGAAAAGACAAGCAAGGTTCCATGAGGCGTCTATCGAAATGCTACAAGGTCGAGTTTGAGTATTATTCTGGCGATTCCATTGATTGCGGCAACATTGGATATGGCGGCTCGGCATACGAGGTTCGCCATACGTGCGTCTTGGTTGACGCCGATAGCGAGGAGGCCGCTAAGGCCATCGTTGACGGGTATGCGAGCGATGTCTACAGCGATGATTATGCGGGGTTGACCAATCAACCCGTTGAGAGCTTCGATTCGTATGAGGAGTATCAGGAAATGTACCCTTACAGCAACTACGAGAAGGTCGCGTTTTCTTCGAAAGACGAGGCGTTGGAAGTTCATGACATTCCTTTGGATAGGGTTGTCTTTAGCGGCGGCAGGTTGAATAAGAATGGAGCTTGGGTTGAAACGACCGAACCTGGGAAGATGCGCAGCTGGGAATACAACGGCGCTCACGGTTATGCGACCATCGACGAATATGAAGGCGACCCAATGTATGGTGGGCGTACCTATACGTACCGTGCCTATGATGACGAGATTGGCTTTCTAACCGACGGTGAGACCGATTCTTTCGGTATGGCGCAGCATTGGGTTGAGAGGGCTTTGGAGAATCCCGAGCGGTATGCGAGGCGAGAGATGTTTCGTCGTGCGGACAATTTCGCCACGGCACCCCGCGTTCCCGATGATATTGACGTTGACAGCGTGAACATCGATTCGTGTCCGCTTTGCGGCGACCCGAATTTCGACGGCGAGTTCTGCAACGTCTGCGGATACGAGGAGCCTCCTGAGGGGTTTGACGACATCCAGCTTGAAACTCAGGATGATTACAATTCGTTTGAAGAGGACATGAACGACGACGGCGATGAGGCGTTCGAGTTCGAACCCGACGATGTAAGGCTTGATGAGGATATCAAGCAGAAGGCCGATGCGATAGCAGATAACGTCGAGAGCGAGCAAGATGAGTATGGTATTGGAAATGACGAAATGCAGTTCGCATAGCGAGGTCAAGGTCAAGCGGGTCAACGGCGGCTGGTCTTGGGTGGCGCTTATTGATGGTTCGAAGGTTGGCAGCGGCTTCACGTTCGTTTCCGAGCGCGAAGCCGTCGAGCAGGGTGAGAACTGCATCAAGAAGCATCGATACGATAATCTCGTGGATGATAGCATCTGCCCGTTTTGCGGCAGTCAATACGGTTGGAACGGGCAGATGTGCTCGGATTGTGGTGGTGTAAAGGAGTCAAGGATGGCGAAGCTAAACATAGGCGACCCGACTAGGTATGACCCGAAGGACGATTCCGACGAGGAATACAGTCGCGTTGACGACGCTTTGATTGCAGACGGTTGGAAGCTAACCATGCCGATTGATTACGGCTTCTTCGAGTGGGCAATCGACCTCGGTGACGGTACCGAACTTGTCGTGTACAGCGAAGGCTATGGATTCGCGTGGCTCGTTAGAGATAAGGCGAGTGGAGATATCTTACAGCAAAATGGCTATCTCGGTTCCGATTCGGAGTTTTCGGATGCCGTTTTCGATTACATGGAAAAATCTAGAATTGGAAAGAGGTTTGCAATGGCTAAAGATAGGAAAAGGTCTGTTAACAAACGTGTTGGTTCGCGAGCGGCGTATATGAAACGTGCATCTCTTGAGGTGTATGTTGAAGGTGATTTTTTCGACGGCACAATGACCCTCGAAAAGGATGGCGATGCCGTCTATTACGAGGTTGAAGGCGATTGCGATGGCGTAAACGGCGAGGATTTCATCTCGATTCAAGGTTATTTTGACCCAGACGACGACCCTGTTGATGTTGCCCTCGAAGTTATTTCGGACCTTGAGTTTGAATATGGCGACGACCTTGGAATAAACGAACATGAGCTTGCAAGCGCCATGCGCGGCGAGGTTGAAATGCTCGATATCGTCTCCAAGAGGAAGGCCGTCCGCAAGACGGCTGGCGTTATCGACGAATTGCGCAGCGAACTCAATCGTTATCAACGAGACGAGAACTTGGACATCCACGAGGTTATGACAATCTCTTTCTTCATTGACTGGCTCAGCGACGAGGGGCGCATCGCTTCTCGCAAGACGGCGGCAGGCGTGTTTGACATGCTTGGCAGCACCTGGCTCACGATTTGCGAGGGAACGAGCGTCGACGGCGAAAGGGTCGAGGCGACTGTGCATGTAAACCCGTTATCCGACTCTGTGATGTACAAGCTCAAGGTCAACGGAGACGGTTGGCATGACTGTAATTCGGCATCTGAACTTGATGCGATTTTCAACGAGGTTTGCGAGATGGGAAGCGAAGCCGTGGCAAGGCAGCACTGAGCCTCTCGTAAGGCTGTTAAACGCAAGAGGGCTTACAACTCCGACGGGATGAAAAAGGCGTTCGTCTAGAGAAAGGAAGAGTTCGTCATGGCAAGGAAAATCAGTGTTGCGCATAGGAAGAAGTTTAGCGGCGACAATTTTAGATACAACATGGAGGCCGACTCTGGCTTCTCCAAACGGATGAGCCGTCAAGCGCGTCGGGGTGGGTCCGCTTGCGTGTTTCGCAAGGAAGCGCAGGATGAGGATTTCGGAGACCTCGGTGATACGACCGAGGAGGCGTTCGATACGCTCGTCGACGAACTTAACAAGCTGTCACTCCCTGGACTCGTATCGGAGCTGAACGACATCACCAACGACCCGAAGCTGTACGCCCTTCTGTCGCTCGGGTTCGGCGGTGGGGAGCTTGCCGATGTGAAGATGAATGTCAGCTCCCAGTCCATTTCGGTTGCGAAGCTGGTTCCGACGCAGCGCGAAATCGGCCTGGATAACTCGCTGTCGTATCCGCTTAGCGGCGATTGTGGAACTTATTTCAACTCGCCAGTGACGATTGTCGCGCCTATCATCACGTACAACGGCAACTTCGTCATCGATGGACATCATCGTTGGTCTCAGCTTTACATGGTCAATCCGACGGCGACCATCAGCGCGATTGACTTCAGCTACGATGACATGTCCCCGCTGAGGATGCTCCGCAACCTCCAGGGCGCAATCGCGGTCAGCGAAGGCACCGTTCCGAGCCAGGTCTGCGACCTCGCCAACGTGTTCCAGATGTCTGAAAGCGATATTCGCTCGTATGTCGAGCAGAACATCTCAGACCAGTGTTCGCAAAGTCTCATGGAGCTTGTCGGGCTTGATAGTGAAGACGAGGTAATAGAGTACATCGTCGGCAACGCGATGACGCTTCAACGTGAGAACATTCCATATGGCGATGCGCCTGCTCGCGATTTCATGCCCCAGACCACCCAGGATTCCATTGACGTTGCCGAACAGGGACAGACCAATATCTAAGAGGCACGGGAATGAAAAGAACGTTCTCCGACATATCAGAACATGGCGGCGGCAACTGCTTTGAGACCGCATGGGATAACCAGGTGTTTGATGAGTCATTGCTCATATGCCATGGTGTCGCAACTGGGTTCGGGCCGCTTGCAGGCTATGTGTATACCCATGCATGGAACGAATGGCCAGAAAGCGGCATGTGCCTTGATACGAGCAACGGGAACTCAATATGCAAGCCGATTGATTTCTATTATAGGTTGATGGGCATAGACCCCGATACCGTGCATAAGTACGACAATGAGGAAGCATATCAGGAAGCGAGCCGAACGATGAAATACGGCCCGTGGGCACCAGAGCTTCAATGGGAGTACAAGACCGCCTCGGTCAACGATATACCAGACGAGAACCAGGGTGGCGATTGCTACATCGTCGCCCTTAATAACGTGCTCGACGACCCAGACCTGTACCTTTGTCACGGCATCGTCACGGGGCAGGGGCCGTTGGATGGCATCAGATTCTCGCACGCGTGGAACGAGACGCAGTATGGCATGGTCATAGACCAGAGCAACGGCAATGATGTTGAGATGCCGAGGGAGTTGTATTACGCGATAGGTCAGATAGATAAGTCCGAGGTGCGGTATTACAATTTCGACGAGATGATGGATTATGTCAGCATCTACGGCACCTACGGCCCGTGGGATTCCATATTCGACCATGTGGCGAAAGTAGGTTCTGGCACGCCATTTCGGTACGAATGGCTCAACCAGTCGGTCGATAGCCTTACTGGGGAAAAGATATACCATTCTCCGCTTGGCGGTTATGACGAAATCTACATCGTCAACGATGGCGATGGATGGCGATGGGTCGTCAGGGACAGGGACGGCGTCGTTGAGTCCATGTTCGGTTATGGGTACGATACCCCTCGTATGGCGCTTGAAGACTTTAACGAGAACGCATCTTATGAGCAATTGCGAGTCGCATTCCGCAGAAAGGTGGCAGGCATGTCAGGAAATCATATGAGAACCAAGAAGTTTCGCGAGAAATCTTTTGCACAACCCAGGTTCGCAGTTGGGGCATCCCGTAGAAAGGTTGCCTTTGCGGATACCTATGTCGACTTGGTTTACGTCGGCGGTGAGATGTACTCCATCGAGACGCACGTCGAGGATAGCGAGTACGGTGTCTGGGTCGTTGAGTTCCATGCAGACCCAGAGTTTTCGGCAGATAAATACTACAGCGGCGTTGGTTCTGGCGACACCATTTTCGACGCGTGCAACCAGGCGATTGCCGATGCTGGAATGCCGATGTCCACTGACGAGCGCGAGGACTACATCGGCAACCTGAAATTCTGCGTCGATGACGACATGAAGCGCGAGGCGGGTCGCAAGACGGCTGATTATGTTGACGTGCATGAGTTTTCGTTGAACGGCTATACGGCTTACGAAGGTACTCTCTGTGACGGGGAGTATTGGTTCGAGATTTACCCCGTCGACGGCGGCAATTGGGAGACGAGGGTCGTCCATGAGGAGGAGCCGAGGGACGACGAGTTTGCCTTCGGCTACGGCATGACGCCAGAGCTTTCTTTGCAAGATGCCGTGAATGAAATGAAGGATATGGGCGTCGCGGTTACGGCTTTTCGCAAAAAGGCCCAGGAAGTCGATGAGGGTGCCGTGCGCGACATTGTTAACTACATCAAGCAGAACGACCTCAGGCCAAACGATTATCCGAGCGATTACGACATGGTGTTCGATTACGCGGTGAGCCTTATTTCGACCTACGGCGTATCAAACAATGATGCCGATTGGTGGGTCGACGAAGTGATTAACGAGGCGACGTACCAATCGCAGTTCGTTGAGGCGGGACGTAAGAGCGCCCAGCATCCTCTCGGTGATGACGGTTGGGAATATGCAATTGCACAAATGATTTCGGATGAGGTGCGAGATTTTGACGTTGATGTTGATGACGCCGCAGCAGATGTCAAGGAATGGCTCGATGCCCGTTTTGATTATGCGAGGAAGCTCGTTGACGGCAGTGGCGAGATGATTACCCGCCTGTATTCTCTCAAGTCGGCGGAGCGCGAGTCGTTCAAGGACGGTATGGCGATAATCAACGGTAAGTCTACTGCGTCGCGTAAAAAGAACGCTCAAAGCAATGAGCCTTATGCAGTTTACGAGGTCGAGAGGGTAAACGGCGTCGACACTATCTATGTGATGCAGGACGCTTTGGGTAATTGGGGGTGGCGCTGGATTGACGGCAACGACGGCACCCTCGTTGATGAGGATTTCGATTACGGCTTTGTTGAGCCAGTTATCGAGTACATTGAAGAGGGGATTTGCGCAAAGAAGGTGTCGGCCAAGGATAGCGGTCTTCTATAGCGACCGCCATTCCCCGCAGGCGATGTTTTGGATAAAATGCGATATGAGCGACAAACAGTCATGTTGATTGTCGTCATATAGAGAAAGAACAGAAGGAGGTTCGTGATATGGCAAGGAAGGTCAGTGCCAGGGAGCGTTCTCGTAGGGAAGCGCAACGTCGTGCGGCGAGTATCAGCCGTAGCCGTAGCGGTCGAAAACCCGCATACGCTCGTACCGCGTCCCGTGCGGCTCGCGCTGCGGCTCTGCGCAGGCGTGCTCAGGAGATTGAGGACGAGATTGAGGACGATGAGGTTTTCGATACCGAGAACGAGGTCGCCGAGGCCCGTCGCCGCGCACGCCGCCGTGCGGCCATGAAGCGCAGGGCCGCTATGCGCCGTCGTGCGCAAGAAGAAGACGTTGTCGATGATATTGACGACGCCGAGGAAGAGGAAGAGGCGAAGGCGGAGGCACGTCGTCGCGCCTACCGTCGCGCATGCAAGGCGTATGCCCGTTACAAGCGCGCTCAGGATGATGAGGAAATCGACGAGGCCGTCGATGAAATCGAGGGTCGCGGGGATGCTGCGGAAGAGGAAGAGGCGAAAGCCGAGGCCCGTCGCCGCGCACGCCGTATGGCGAAGCTGCGCATGGCGGCGAAGCGCAAGGCCGCTACGCGTCGCCGCGCTCAGGA
>OCTW011616096.1_pt1 | contig 149034 bp, 124 predicted proteins | sample 1539671 | NCBI WGS metagenome assembly OCTW01 (sample SAMN02144230, study PRJEB22623) | gut metagenome | biome: sheep rumen | host: Ovis aries | place: New Zealand | reverse complement strand
GAACGAAGTGAACGACGACAACCTCGTTTCATCTGGATTTGTCGCTCGGCACCTATAGGGTGACGCTTGGCTTGTCCAAGAATCCCGATGGTCTGAGTATCAGGATTTTTAATCCGCTAAAAGCGCATTGCAAATGCTTACATTCAATGCGGGCGGATTGCAAATCCGCCCGAACGAAGTGAACGACGACAAACCCGATGAACGACGACAAATCCCGATAATCATAAGAAGGGAAAGTGGGGTGCAGAGTAATTGCGTTCGTTGTTCAAACAGTTAATTTTTCATAAACAAGGTGGACATTCTCGGAAAATGCCTAACTTTGCAGAATTAATGTCAAGTAAAATCAGTTAAAAATGAGAAAAATCTGTGTCTTTTTATTGACTTTAGTGCTGACGATGGGTGCCAACGGCCTCCAAGCCCAGACCACCGGCTATAACCGATTGAAGAATGTGGCGACGGGCCATGTGGCCAATCTGCCTTACAAATATGTTTTTGCCCCCAATGTGACGGAGGACGAGGCTTGCTCACAGCCGGGCACCGTGGCTTATATGGAGTTCGGCGACAATCAGGTGAAGCAGTTGCGCGCACAGGGCACTGACGTGGTCAACGACCTCGTGCCCATGATGAAGGTTATCCTCAAACAGGCTTTCTCCGAGGAATACTACTACGCGCTCCGCGAGGAGATGATCAATGTGGTGAAGGCCAGTTACACAGGAGCCATGGGCAACTTGCTGGTGAGCTACATGAGCCGGTATACCTACGAGGATTTCCAGAATTACATCGACAGGATGGACACCAACATGTATTACGCCGAGACCGAAGGTGGCTACTATGTCTATTTCCATTCGCCCGCCTTCCCGCTCGACGCCGGTGACTTCACGGAATATTTCACCAATAAGGTCAACAGTTACATGTCGGCTTTCCGTGGCCGGTTGCAGCTAATGGTAGAACCTTTCCTTGAGGGAAGGGAAGAACTGAAGCCCATGATCAACAGTATGATCGCCCATCTCCGCTTCGCCGATTATTTCTATTTCAGGGAGATCGAGTCGGAAGACTACGGCACACAGTTCGGCTTCGCCAATTCCCAGGATTACCAGAAAGAGGGTGCCAATGATGTGTGGACTTTCGTGCCCGTCGACACCAATGACCGCTATTTCGGTGTGGAAGGCCAGATGCAAGCCGCCGACGGCGCATGGTATGCTGCGTTCACGATGGGCTTCCCCTACCGTCTGGCTGAAGGCATGAAAGCCTATATCGTGGAAGACGTGGTCGACGTGGACAAGTCGGAAGTGAAATGGAGTGAGGTCAAGTCGGATGTCATCCCCGCCCTCACACCGGTCATCCTGAGACTCAATGCCAAGGAAGCCGCTTCGAACAAGCTGGAGATGCTGGAGGATGACGGCGGCAGTGTGATCGAGAACAATGCGTTGCAGGCTGCCACCAACAAACATGGATTCCTCCTTGGCCGCACTTTGGAGGAGCCTGATACCCATTACTATGTGCTTGATATGGAGGGCGGCAAACCTTGTCTGAAAGCGACCGAGGAAACATTCCTCTATCCTAATCAGGGCTTTTTCTATCTGGAGGATTCCTACAAGCAGAGAACCACGACCGACTATCTCATCCTTTCTGTCGACGTGAACGGCGTGGAGGAGATCCCGGTGACGGCCCATACGACGAACCAAGTGTTTGACCTCCAAGGCAGGCGGGTTTCTCATCCCGTGAAAGGCATTTACATCATCAACGGCAAGAAGACCGTTGTGCGCTGAAACCAAAACATCAATGAGAAATCGTGTGAGAGCCGCGATGTGTAACCCTACCGTTGAAGCAGGCATGAAGAAGGTCGTCATGACATTGGTCGTGCTGATGCTGTTTGGCGCGGCAAGCGCTCACAATGACAGCACGGCAGTGACCAGGAAGAAAGTCGCCGTCGTGCTCAGCGGCGGTGGTGCGAAAGGCATGGGGCACATCGGAGCGCTGAAAGTGCTCGAGAAAGCCGGCATCCCCATTGATATCATCACCGGCACGTCGATGGGCAGCATCATCGGCGGCCTCTACGCCATAGGCTACAACGCCAGCGCCCTTGACTCGATGGTGCGCGTGCAAGACTGGGGCTTTGTGATCAGCGACCGTGAGAACCTGAAAACCCAGACCCTCAGCGACCGGCGCAAGCAGAATACCTATTTCTTCAACACAGGCATGACCATCGGCAAGCGTGACATGAATGCCGGGGGACTCATCAAGGGCAAGAACCTCGCCGAACTGTTTCAGCAGCTCTGCGTAGGTTATACCGACTCCATCGACTTCACGAAAGACCTGCCCATCCCATTCGCTTGCGTGGCGACGAATATCATCGACAATTCGGAGGTGGACTTCCACAGTGGAAGGCTGCCCCAGGCCATGCGCGCCTCGATGGCGATACCCGCGGCGTTCTCACCAGTGAGAATAGGAGACAAGGTGCTGGTGGACGGCGGACTGAAGAACAACTACCCCGCCGACATCGCCCGGGAGATGGGGGCCGAAGTCATCATCGGCGTCACGGTACAGGGCACCCCGAAGGTGGCCGAGGACATGGGCAGTACCATGAGCATCATCAGCCAGATCGTGGATGTCAACTGCAAGAACAAGTATGAGGAGAATCTTGCCATCACCGACCTGCACCTGAAGGTGGATACCAAAGGATACGGCTCGGCCAGTTTCACTCATGCCGCCATCGACACCCTCATCCGCCGTGGCGAGGAAGAAGCCATGCGCCACTGGGACGACATCATCGCCCTCAAGCAATTGATCGGCATCGATGAGTCGTATCGTCCCCCCATCCTGCATCCGCTGCGCCCGAAGGTGCTGACAGAGAAACAACTTGTCAAGGGTTTCTCGTTTGTGAACATGACACCACAGGATGAGCGCTTCATCCGGCAGAAATACCATCTCAACAAGATGGACAGCATCGATGCCTATATGGAACAGCAACTGACCACGACCATGCGCGTGGACCTGTTCTATCAGACCGCGGAATGCAGGCTGATGCCCGAAGGCGACGGCGTGCGTGTCGTCCTCTCGGCAGGCAACCGCAAGACGGTGCAGTTGCATGCCGGTTTCCGTTTCGATACCGAGGAGTATGCCACCGTGCAACTGGGTCTCGACGCACCGCTGAAGAGTGAGATGCCGGTCAATGCCGACCTCACGTTGCGCCTGGGCAAGCGCCTGATGGCCAGGGGCGAGTTGACCACCCACCCCCGCAGTTTCACCCGGCCCAAACTAAGCTATACGTTCCGCCGCAACAATGTCGACATCTATATGGAAGGCGACCTCGCCTACAATATCCTCTACAATCAGTCGCAAGGTGAGCTGATTCCCATCAACTTCAACCTGAAGAATTTCAACCTGCAACTGGGACTCCGCTGGGATTTCATGCACTACCGCAACAAACTCGGCGCTGACGACTCGCCGCGCGTGACGCTCAAGAACGAGCATTTCTTCAGCTACCGGGCACGGTTGAACTATAACAGCGAGGACAACTGGAACTTCCCCACACGCGGCGCACGCTTCAGGTCGGAGTATGCCTATGTGACCAATGATTTCGCCAAGCTCAACAACCGTGCCGCCGATGGCACCGTGCTCGGCAAGAAGTATGGCATGAGCGAGGTCAGCGGCGACTGGCGCAGGTCGTTCACCTTCGGCGGCCGCTTCACGCTGCAGCCCATGATCTATGGCCGCCTGCTCTTCGGTTCCGTCGTGCCGGCCGTCTTCGGCAACACCATCGGCGGCGAATGGTTCGGCCACTATGTCGAACAGCAGATGCCGTTCGCAGGAATCGGCAACATGGAATATGTCGCTCACCAGTTCGTGGCGGCCCAGCTCCAGGCGCAGCAGCGCATCGCCAGCAACAATTACGTCATCCTGCGGGTGGCTGGTGGCCAGCAGGCAGACCAGGTGGATGAACTCCTGGACAACCATACGCTCCTTGGTGCTCAGGTGGCCTATTACTACAACACGATGTTCGGCCCCGTCGGCGCCACATTGGGGTATAGCAACCACACCAAGAAGCCTTACCTCTTTATCAATCTCGGATATGAATTCTAAAGATCAAATCATAGAACTAAAATGAACATGGTAATACCTGAAAGGATGACTATGACACGGGTCGTGATGCTTGGGCTTTTGGTGCTGTTGCCGATGACGGGCAGCGCCCAACGGTTTCTGACGCTCGACAGTTGCCGGGCGATGGCACTGAGAAACAACAAGCAGATAGGTATCGCGAAGATGCAACAGGAAGTGAGTGCCAATCTGCGGCAGTCGGCTCGGACAAAGTATCTCCCACATATCAGCGCCGAGGGTGGATACGTGTGGACGAGCAGGGAAGCCTCGCTGCTCAATGATGAGCAGAAGAAGGGACTGAGAAACCTCGGGACAACGGTCGCGACGGGTCTGGCTGGCGGCTTGGGGGCATTTACCTCACAGTTGCCTGAGGCCGTACAGATGAAGCTCGCCCAGGACATGTCGCAGTTTGCCGGTGTCCTCAACCAATCCGGAGCCGGACTGGTGAATGCACTGCGCACCGACACCCGCAACCTTTTCGCAGGTGCCGTGACCGTGACGCAGCCTGTGTATATGGGCGGGGCCATCACCGCGGCCAACAAGATAGCGGAAATCAACGAGACCATGGCAGCCAACTCCTTGGAGATGAAGCGACAGGGCACTTTATACGGCATAGACCAAGCCTATTGGCAGGTGGTGTCGCTGCGGCATAAGGAGAAACTGGCTGAGAGCTATGTCGCGCTGGTGAAGAAACTCAAGAGCGATGTGCAGAAAATGATAGACCAAGGCGTGGCCACCAAAGGCGACGGCCTGAGTGTCGGTGTCAGGGTCAACGAGGCTGAGATGGCTTTGACACAGGTGTCCGACGGATTGGCACTGTCGAAGATGCTGCTTTGCCAACTGTGCGGGTTACCGGTGGATGAGGAGATTATCCTGGCCGACGAGGAAAACAAGGAGATCCTGATGGAGCATGAGCAGATGGCAGCTGCTGCCCCGTCATACGCCATACACAACCGGCCGGAACTGAAAGTGCTGCAGAACACCGTGGACCTCAGCAAGGAGGCCACCCACCTGCTCAAAGCGGGCAACCTGCCGCAGGTGCTCCTCACCGGTGGCTACACCATGTCGAACCCCAATGTCCTCAATGGCTTCGAGAAGAAGTTTGGCGGGTTCTTCAACGTCGGCGTGCTGGTGCGCGTGCCCATCTGGAACTGGGGCGACGTGAAGTACAAGGTGCGCGCCGCGAAGGGGGCCACCGTCATGGCCAATATGGAACTCGAAGAAGCCCGCGAACTGATAGAGCTGCAGGTGAACCAGAGCAACTTCAAGGTGAAGGAGGCCCAGAAGAAACTGGAGATGGCACAGTCGAATGTCGCCCACGCCGACGAGAACCTGCGCATGGCCAACCTCGCTTTCAAAGAGGGCACGGCGTCGTATACCACCGTCATGGAGGCACAGACCGCTTGGCAACTGGCACAGACCCAGAAAATCGATGCCGAGATCGGCATGAAACTATCACAGATCGACTTGCAAAAAGCCCTCGGCACCCTTCAATAAGAACCGTTATCACGTAATCCAATAATCATTCCAACATCATGACAGACAAAGCTAAAAAGCAACATAGCAACATCATGCTGGCCATCGTCGGCTTCGCAACAGTAGTTCTCATCGTGGCACTCATCGGTTTCCTGGCCTTGGACCGTGAACCGGATGTGATACAGGGCCAGATGGAGGTCGAGGAGTACCGGGTTTCGGGCAAAGTGCCCGGACGTATCCTGCAGCTCCGTGTGAAGGAGGGCGACCTCGTGGAGGCGGGCGACACGCTGGCCATCATCGAGGCTCCCGAGGTGGACGCGAAGATGGCGCAGGCCAGGAGCGCCGTCGATGCCGCATCGGCCATCGAGCAAATGACACAGAATGGCGCCCGCAAGGAACAGGTGCAGGCCGCCGCACAACTCCTGGAACAGGCAAAGGCCGGACTTGAGATCGCTGAGAAATCCTACAACCGGGTGAAAGTGCTCTTCGAGGAAGAGGTCGTCTCGGCGCAGAAGTTTGATGAGGCCGAGGCGATGTACAAGTCAGCCCAGGCCCAGGTGAAAGCTGCCAAGAGTCAGTATGACATGGCCGTGAATGGCGCGCGCGCCGAGGAGCGCCGTGCCGCCTCTGCCACGGTAGGTCAGGCCCGGGGTGCCGTGCAGGAGGTGAGGGGCTATGCCCGCGAGACGGTGCAGATCGCACAGATGGCGGGCGAGGTCACCGATGTCTATCCGAAGATCGGAGAACTCGTCGGCACTGGCACTCCCATCATGTCGATAGCCATGATGGACGACCAGTGGGCCACGTTCAATATCCGTGAAGACCAGTTGAAGGACATCAAGGTGGGGCAGGAGATCACCGTCAGGGTGCCGGCAATCGACAAAGAGGTGAAGATGAAGGTCACCTCGATGAAGGACAAGGGCTCGTTCGCCACGTGGAAGGCCACCAAGGCCAGCGGTCAGTACGACCAGAAGACTTTCGAGGTGAAGGCACGTCCGACGGAGAAAATCGATGATGTCAGGCCCGGCATGTCGGTGATACTTGAAAAGGGAAAATAATGGCCCCATACCCCGCTCCCTCACCGGGAGGGGAAAGTCATGATAAACGATTAAAGGATGAAATGGATTTCGCAAATCTTTGACATCGCACTGCGTGAGATCGGTATCCTGCTCAAAAACCGCATCTACGGTTTCTGCATGGTGGCGTTCCCGCTGCTGGTGGTGCTTTTCTTCACCACGATGCTCGACGAGGGAATCCCGCAGGACTTGCCCATCGGCGTGGTGGACCAAGACAACAGCGCCACGTCGCGAAGCCTCGTCCGCAACCTCGATGCCATGCAGACCTCCCGTGTGGTCTATCGCTTCGCCAATGTGACCGAGGCGCGCAACGCCATGCAGGAGGGACTCGTCTACGCCTACCTCTACATCCCCGAGGGTACGGCAGCCAAACTCATGGCGGGACGGCAGCCGACCATCTCGTATTACTATACGATGACGTGCCTGACGGCGGGGGCGATGGCCTCGAAAGACCTGAAGACCCTCGGCGTGCTCGGCTCGGCGGCCGTGGGGCAGGCCACGCTCAGTGCCAAGGGCGCCACGCCCATGCAGATCAAGGCAATGCTGCAGCCCGTGACGATCGACGCCCACATGATCGCCAATCCCATGAGCAACTACAACTATACGCTGACCACCGCTTTCGTGCCTGGCATCCTGATGCTCTTCATGGCCTTGCTCTCGGCCTATTCGCTTGGCATGGAACTGAAGTTTGACACGGGCAAGGAGTGGATCGCCCGTGCAGGCGGCAACATCGTGGTGGCCATCATCGGCAAGTTCATCATCCACGCCTTGGTGTTCTTGCTCGTGATTTTCCTCTACCAGTATTATATCTTCCACGTCCTCCATTTCCCGCATCTCGGCGGTGTGTGGAGCATCGTGCGGCTCACCCTCCTGGAAGTGGCCGGTTCGCTCGGCTTCGGCATCTTCTCCTTCGGTTTGATGCCCTCGATGCGAATGTCGATGAGTGTCTGCTCGCTGTGGTCGGTGCTTGGCCTGTCGATGTGTGGCTCCGCGTTTCCCATCGCAGGCATGGACCCGCCCCTCCAGGCCTTGTCGTGGCTGTTCCCCCTGCGCCACTACTGGATGCTCCATCAAGCCACGGTGCTCAATGGATTCCCTGTGATCGATGTGTGGTTCCACTTCGTGGCGCTCGTGGGTTTCGCGCTGCTGCCTTGCTTCGTGCTCTCCAAAGTCAAAAACGCAATGATCAACTATGTCTATATTCCCTAAGATAAAAGAACACATCAGCGACGTGCTCTACATTTGGCGGCACGAGATGGCGCAGGTCTTCAAGGACGAGGGCGTGCTGATCTTTCTCGTCCTGGTGCCGCTGGGCTACCCGTTGCTCTACTCGTGGATATATAATAATGAGACTTTGATTGAGACTCCTGTGGCGGTGGTAGACCAGTCGCATTCCTCGCTCTCGCGACAGTTTATCAAGGATTGTGACGCCACGCCCGATGTGCAGGTGAAATACTACGCTGAGGACCTCGACGATGCACGCTCGCTCGTCAGCCGGCAACTCGTCAAGGGCATTTACCTCATTCCCTCGGATTTCGCCGAACGGATCAACCGTGGGGAGCAAGCCACCGTGAGCGTCTATTGCGACATGTCGCTAATGCTGGCTTACAAGGCGGTCTATCAGACGGCCGTGGTCGAGGCAACACGACTCGGCGCGGGACTGATGATCAAGAAGGCCGGCAACTTCTCCAAGCGTGAGGATGCCATCACCGCACAGCCCATGCTCGTCGAAGGCGTGACGATGTTTAATCCCTCGGGCGGCTACGGCTCCTGCGTGTTGCCCGCCGTGCTGATGATCATCCTGCAGCAGGCCCTGGCCCTCGGCATCGGCATGGCAGCCGGTACCACCCGCGAGCGAAACCGCAATGGCCATCTCATTCCCGATGATGACCCGCACTATCGGGGAGCCTACCGCATCGTATGGGGCAAGGCCTTGTGCTACGGCATGATCGGTGCCGTGGCTGCCGCCTATCTCTCGATGGCCGTTCCCCGTATGTTCTCTTTCCCGCAGCTTGCCGACGGTTGGACGCTGCTGCTGATGTTGCTGCCCTACACCATGGCCAGCATCTTCTTCGGCCTGGCCATGTCGTGCCTTGTGCGCTACCGTGAGAATGTCATGCTGCTCATGGTCTTCATCTCTGTGCCTTTGCTCTTCATGACAGGCATCTCGTGGCCGCAGCACAACATTCCCAGCTACTGGCAGGGCATCTCCTGGCTCTTCCCCAGCACCTTCGGCGTACGTGCCTACATCCGCATCAATTCCATGGGGGCCAGTTTCAGCCAGATCCTCCCCGAGATCCGTTACCTCTGGATACAGGCAGCCGCCTACCTCGGACTGGCTTGTATCGTCTACCGTTACCAGTTCCAGCTGGCCAAGAAGGATTCGGAATAAGAAAAGTGCCGCCCCCGGAGGGACGGCACTTGACAATTTGATGCTGTTATGATTATAATGCTGATTCAAACTCGCGGAGGAACCTCGTGTCGTTCTCCGAGAACATGCGGAGGTCGCTGACCCTGTATTTCAGGTTGGTGATGCGCTCCACACCCACGCCGAAAGCATAACCGCTGTAGACCTTGCTGTCGATGCCGCAAAGTTCCAGCACGTTGGGGTCGACCATGCCGCAGCCGAGGATCTCCACCCATCCGGTGTGCTTGCAGAAACCGCAACCCACACCACCGCAGATGTGGCACGAGATGTCCATCTCGGCGCTGGGCTCAGTGAAGGGGAAGAAACTGGGACGGAGGCGGATCTTCGTGTCGGCGCCGAACAGTTCCTGGGCGAAGGTCAGCAAGACTTGCTTCAGGTCGGTGAAAGAGACATTCTTGTCGATGTAAAGTCCCTCAATCTGGTGGAAGAAACAGTGGGCGCGTGCTGTGATGGCCTCGTTGCGGTAGACCCGGCCGGGGCAGATGACACGGATAGGCGGTTGGGTGGTGTCCATCACGCGTGCCTGCACCGAACTGGTGTGGCTGCGGAGGATGATGTTCTTGGCCACGTCGTCGGGGTTGGTCTCTACGAAGAAGGTGTCCTGCATGTCACGGGCGGGATGATCGGCAGTGAAGTTCATCTTGGTGAACACATGAAGGTCGTCCTCCACCTCCGGGCCGTCGGCCAGCGTGAATCCCATGCGTGAGAAGATGTCGATGATCTCATTGGTGACGATGGAGATGGGATGGCGTGTGCCAAGTCCGATAGGGTAGGCCGTGCGGGTGAGGTCGAGGTCCTCGTCAGAGGCATCGGCGGTGGCAAGCTCGTCGCGCAGGGCATTGATGCGCTCCGTGGCGGTCTGCTTCAACTCGTTGATTTTCATACCTATCGCACGCTTCTGATCGGCGGCCACCGTGCGGAAATCATCCATCAGGGCAGCGATCTCCCCTTTCCGGCTCAGGTATTTCACTCTCAGTGCCTCAAGGTCCTCAGCATTAGCTGCTTTCAGTTGCTTCACTTCTTTTAGAAGTGCGTCTATTTTATCAAGTAACATTTCGCTGGTTTTTAATAATCCGTGCAAAGGTAATATTTTTCAGGTAAATATGGAAAAATATCGAAATAAAGTTGTACTTTTGCATCTAATATCGTGGATTTATGTGGCATAGCATGTTTTTATGAGAAGAAGTGCGATGTTTTTCTGCCTGGCATGTCTCATGCTTGGCATGACGGTAGGGTGCAAGGACAAGAAACCTGAGGCCGTGGATCCTGTGTCCGCTGATACGGTAGCTGTAGCGGATACCACAGACACCGTGATGGTGGACACCATTCCGGAGGACGCCATGGACAGCCTGATCTCCGCCACCCCCATGCCGAAGACGGCAGATGAGCTTTTTGATGATTTCCTCTTCAATTTCACGGCCAACAAGAAATTGCAGTACGAGCGTGTGAAATTTCCGCTGCCCGTATGGGATGGCGACAGTGAGAGCGAGATCCAGCAAAAAGACTGGAAGATGGAGCGCTTTTTCTCAAAGCAGGAATTCTATACGCTGATTTTCGACGATGAGAGCCAGCTGGAGTTGGTGAAGGACACGAATCTCGACAGCGTGGTGATCGAAAAGATCAACCTCAGGGAGAAATCCGTGGAGCAGCATGTCTTCAACCGTGAGAACGGTGCCTGGATGCTGACACAGATCCGCCGCAATGCCATGTATCAGAACCCCAACAAATCGTTTCTCAATTTCTACGAGAAATTCGCTTCCGACTCCCTCTTCCAGATCCAGAGCATGAACGAGCCGGTGGAGACGATCCTTCCCGACCCGGATGACGACTTCAGCATGATCGAGGGGGAGTTCCATCCTGAGCAGTGGCCCGATTTCAAGCCGGTGGTCTTGCCTACCGACTTTATTTATAATGTCATCTACGGACAGAAATACACGCACAGCAACCAGAAACTGTTTGTCATCCGGGGTATCGCCAATGGTCTGGAGACGGAGATGACCTTCCAGAAAGTGGATGGCAAATGGAAACTGATGAAACTTGTCAACTGACCAGCCCATGAAGGATTTCACACATTACAGCCTTTTGGATCACAATACCTTTGGTATTGATGTGACCTGCCGCCGCTTCGTCGAGTTTGAGAAAGCGTCGGAAGTGACTCCCTTCGTCTGCTCCCTGAGCGAGGAAGACAAGCCCCTGCTGATGATCGGTGCCGGAAGCAATCTCCTGCTGACAGGAGACTTCGAGGGCACCGTGCTGCACTCTGCCATCAAAGGGGTGGAGTCGACGACAGAGGATGGCCATGTGCTGCTCAGATGCGGTTCGGGCGAGACTTGGGACGACATCGTGAGCTTCTGCGTCGACCATGGATGGTATGGCCTGGAGAACCTCTCGCACATCCCCGGTGAAGTGGGGGCTTCGGCCATTCAGAACATCGGCGCCTATGGGGCTGAGGTGAAGAATGCCATCTGGAATGTGGAAGCCGTCGACATGGAGACGGGCGTCATGGTGAACATCGACCAGAAAGACTGCGGCTACGGTTACCGTGACAGCCGTTTCAAGCATGAATGGAAAAACAAGTATTTCATCACGGCGGTCACTTACAGGCTCTCGGAGAATTTCACTCCCGTCGTAGACTATGGAAACATCCGCCAGCGGCTCGAGGAACTCGGTATCACCAAGCCCAGCGCACAACAGTTGCGTGAGGTCGTGATCGGTATCAGGGACTCGAAACTCCCCGACCCGAAGATAGAAGGCAATGCTGGCAGTTTCTTCGTCAATCCCGTCGTCTCACGTGAGAAATTCCTCCAGATCCAGAAGGATTATCCCGATATGCCCCATTACCCCGTCGACGAGAGGCATGAGAAAATCCCCGCGGGATGGTTGATAGAGCAATGTGGCTGGAAAGGGAAGACGCTGGGGCGTGCCGGCGTGCACGACAAGCAGGCCCTGGTGCTGGTCAACAAAGGCGGCGCCACGGGGGATGAGATCCTGCGCCTCTGCGAGAAAGTGAAGGCCGACGTGCTTGAGCGCTTCGGCATAGAGATCTCCTCGGAGGTGAACATCATTTAAGTTGCTGTGGCCATGCGTCTGACATTTCTCGGAACAGGAACTTCGGGTGGGGTGCCCAGCATCGGTTGCCGATGCGAGGTGTGCACCAGCCAAGACCCCCCCGACAAAAGACTCCGGTGCTCTGCCTTGTTGGAGACGGGCACCCAGCGTATCCTGATCGACTGCGGACCGGATTTCAGGCAGCAGATCCTGCCTTTCGACTTCCGGCCGGTCGATGCGGTGCTGCTCACCCATATCCATTATGACCATGTGGCGGGCATCGACGACATCCGGCCTTTCTGCGTCTTCGGCCCTGTCAATATCTACGCCGACCCAGGCACTGCGGATGCCCTGCGGCACACGATGCCTTATTGTTTCGCCAAGCATCTTTATCCTGGTGTGCCTTTGCTCGACCTCCACGAGATCCTTCCGCATGAGCCGCTGAGAATCGGCGACGTGGAGGTGACTCCCTTCGAGGTGATGCACGGCAAATTGCCCATCCTGGGATTCAGAATCGGCTCCTTGGCTTATATCACCGACATGAAGACCATCGCTGAAGGTGAGATGGCTTATCTCAAGGGCGTGGAAACCCTCGTGGTGAACGCACTGAGGATTGAGAAACCCCACCACTCCCATCAGCTGCTGGCCGATGCCGTGGCCTTCGCCCAGCGGGTGGGGGCGCGACGCACCTTCCTCACCCATTTCTCACATCACATCGGCCTGCATGAGAAAACCAGTGCCTTGCTGCCCGATACGGTGAGGCTCGCCTACGACGGACTGGTGGTCAAGGTGTGACCCGGGGCCTCAGTAATTCCTGTTCATCAGCAGTCCGAACGACGTGACCATGTCGCTGGCATAGCGGTGCAGGGTCAGCAGTTCGTCGTCGATGGCCCGCCAACTGCACTCCTCGCCCTTCACCAGCGAGTGCACCAGTTTACCCTTGTCGAAGTAATAACGGGTCTCGTTGCTATCTTGCTTCTGGAAGAAAAAGGCCAGCGTGCCGTCGTCGTCGAACAGCAGTTCCTCGTAATAATTCAGACTGCCCACATTGTACTTGTAGGTGATGAAGAAGACCTCGTAGAGGTCGGCGCCGGCGTCCTCGTCGAAGTCGCCGCTGTAGAAATAGTGATACTCCTCGTGGATGGGACCTGCTCCGGCGGCCATGTAGTCGTTCTTGATCACCATCTCGTCGGGAGGCAGTTCCGTTTCTTTGCGGTATTTCTTCGATTCCGCCACTTGACTGTACATCTCCTTGATCTCCGCCACTCGGCTTTTGGCGGCGGGTGACGACTGTGCGCTCAGCGTCAGCACACAGCAGAGAAACGATAGGGTGGCAATCCATTTTCTCATATCTCGTCGTTTTAAGATTTTTTAAAAAAGGATGTGCCTTTCTGGAAGACACACCCTTCTGGTCTTTTGTTTATAGGTCGGATGTCGTCAGGAAAACAGACTGGCAAGCAGTCCTTTCCTCTTTTTCGTCGTTTTGCGCTTTCCACCGCCAAGGCGGTTGTAGAGTTTCCAAGCCAGGATAAGTCCGTCGAATACGGATGCGCCAGTGGTCATCAGGGTAGTCATTCGCCGGGTAGGAGTCTTGGCTTCCGGCTTGTGGAACAGGCTGTTCCATTGTGTTTTCATAGAAAGACTGTCGCGCTGCAGTTCTTGCCGCAAGGCCTCCTTGCGGGCACGTATGTCATCAAGCGACTTGTAATTTAACAAAGGTTGGTTGGCCATCCTGTATCATTTGTTGAGTAATAAATCGGCAAGAAAACTCACGAGAGGCTTCTCGATCCATTTGCGGCGGTTGCGCAGGAAAAGGATGAGCAGCAGGAGATATACCCCAGCGATAATGACAAAGGCCCATACCGTGCCCACCCAGGGTGAGATGGCGTAGGCGGCGGCAAACGACAAGTAGATGAGCATGAGCAACAGAATCAGGAACACCACCAGCGTGATGGCGGCCAAAGTGACCAGCCGCACCACTTTCTCGATGATGTCGAGCTTCACATACTCTTGCTGCACATTGAGGTAGCGCTTCGCCGACTCCACCAGTTGGGCAATCGTCTCAATGTTGTTATCGTTGGAGAACATGGGCATGATGATGCTTACTCCTCACTCACTGTGGCGTCCTTGATATCGTCCACAAGGTCTTCCATGTCCTTGCGGGAAATGTTGAGGTTGTGCTTCTTGCAGAAATCCGATACGGCATCGGAGATGCGTGTGCGGGTGTCGGTTCCCTTCTCGGGAGCCATCAGAAGACCGAGGGCAGCACCGGCAAGAGCTCCGCCGATGAATGCGCCAATGTAGCTTAGCTGTTTCATAATCTTGATCGTTGAAGTTAAAATAAATAATGATTGTCTTTTCAGATAGCAAATTTACTCATTCTTTTCTAATCAGCCAATTTTGAATAATCATTTTTTGTTAAAAATGTTGTATTTTGTCCATTTAACAAACTTTATAGAGCGAGAATCGCTTTTTTTGGTTGATTTTGTGTAATTTCGCACTTGAAATAGAATTTGTGTAAAATCAATCATCATTAATCAATCATTTCAGAACATGAAAAAATATTGGGCAATATGCGCGGGATTGTGTGTGGTCCTGGCATTCAGCAGCTGTAAAAGCAAGGAAAGTGCTTACAGGAAAGCTTATGACAAGGCAAAGGCTCAAGACGCCGCTGTCACCACCACAGAAACTGACTATGACAATACGCCAGTGGTGACCCCGTTCGTCGACACTCCCGTGACCGACAACTCTTCAGCAGAAAACACCGACAACGTGGCCGTAAGGTCGGAGAACCTCACCGTGGTGAGCGGTTCCGGTCTGAAGGCTTACAGCGTGGTGGTAGGCTCCTTCTCCGTGAAGTCGAATGCCGAGAGCCTCGTCTCACGTCTGCGCTCACAGGGCTACGACGCTCAGCTGGCTTACAACTCCAACCGTGACATGTACCGCGTGGTGGCTTCCACCTACGCCGACAAGGCAAGTGCCGTGCAGAGCCGTACGAAGCTGAGAAATACCTATCCCGACGCCTGGCTCCTCTATTACGGATATTGATTCCTGAGTGGGAAGAATATTGTCGATAGATTACGGCAGGAAGCGAACTGGTCTGGCAGTCACCGACCCCTTGCAAATCATTGCGGGCGGGTTGGCGACTGTCGCTACATACCAGCTCTTCGATTGGTTGCGCTCTTACTTCCAGAAAGAGGAGGTGGAGCGCATAGTGGTGGGTGAGCCCCGCCAGACCAACGGGCAGCCCAGCGAGAACTTGCTGAGGGTGCAGGGATTCGTCAGGAGATTCCAGAAGGAATTCCCGTCCATCCCCGTCACCTTTTACGACGAGCGATTCACCTCTGTCCTGGCCCACCAGGCCATGCTCGACGGCGGGCTGCGCAAGAAGGCCCGTCAGGACAAGGCACTCGTCGACGAGATCAGCGCGACGATTATTTTGCAGAGTTATTTGGAATCGAGAAAAGCATGATATTACCTATTTATATTTATGGCCAGACCGTGCTGCGGAAAGTGGCACAGGACATCCCCGCCGACTTCCCCGACCTGCCTGTATTCCTCCGGGATATGTTTGAGACGCTCACCGCCTCCGAGGGTATCGGTCTCGCCGCACCGCAAGTGGGCAAGGACATCCGGGTGGTAGTGATCGACCTTGATGTGCTGGCTGACGATATGCCGGAGTACAAAGGTTTCAAAAAGGCCTTCATCAACCCCCATATCCTGGAGTATGATGACAGCCAGACCGACTCGATGGAGGAGGGCTGCCTAAGTCTGCCCGGCATCCATGAGAAAGTGACACGCCCCACGAGAATCAAGGTGCGCTATGAGGATGCTGACCGGGTGGCACATGAGGAATGGGTCGGAGGTTATCTGGCCCGCGTCATGCAGCATGAGTTTGACCATCTCGACGGAAAGGTCTTCGTCGACAGGATCTCACCGTTCCGCAAGACGATGATCAAGAACAAGCTGAAGTCCCTGCTCCAGGGGCGTTATCATTGTGGCTACCGCACCAAGGCAGCCTTGAAGAGATAATCTCATTTTCCTCCGCTTATGCCGAGGCGAATCATCATAGTCATCCTGGCACTTCTGCCACTCACCCTGTCTGCACAGTTCAATGTCGACAGACTGATCATGAGTGGCAGAAGTGCTTTGTATTATGAGGACTATGTGCTCGCCATCCAGCATTTCAACCGTGCCATCTCGTCAAAGCCCTATGTCTATGAGGCTTGGTATTACCGGGGTGTGGCCAAATACTACCTCGACGATTTCGCGGGGGCCGAGAGCGACTGCACCGAGGCCATCAACCTCAATCCCTATGTCACGGGGATCTATGAGCTCCGGGGCTTGTGCCGTATCCGGGAGAAGAAATACGAGGAGGCCATCGCCGACTACGACCGGGCGTTGAAGGATGACCCATCGGGGCAGAACTACTGGTTCAACCGCATGTTGTGCCGTATCGAACTGAAGGACTACGACCGCGCACAGCTCGAGTTGGACACCATCATCCAGAAATGGAACAAATATGCCAGGGCCTACTCGGTCAAGGCCGGGGTGTGCCTGATCCAGAACGACACCACCGCCGCGGCGAAATGGCTCGACCGAGCCGTGGAGCTCGACCCCTATGACTGGGAGTCGTGGCTCACCCGGGCCAATATCAGCATGGCACGCCAGAACTGGAAGGAAGCCGACGAACAGCTCGGGAAGGTCATCCACCTCAAGCCCAAGATGGTGGCCTGCTATGTCAACCGCGCACTTGTCAGGCTCAATATCAACAACCTCCGGGGGGCAATGGGCGATTATGACATGGCCCTCGAACTGGATCCCGACAATTTCCTCGCCCACTACAACAGAGGACTGCTGCGCGTGCAGGTGGGTGACGACAACAGGGCTATCGATGATTTCGACTATGTGATCAGCCTGGAACCCGAAAACATCATGGCCATCTATAACCGTGCGCTACTGCGCCACAAGACCGGCGACCTCCGGGGGGCCATTAAAGATTATACCAAGATACTTGAGCAGTTTCCGAATTTCTGGACAGGACTGTATCGAAGGGCCGACTGCTACCGGCGGCTCGGCATGACCAGCCAAGCCGAGCTCGATGAGTTCAAGGTCTTCAAGGCCCAGATGGACAAGCATATCGGCATCCAGCCCCGGTGGACGAAGAACCAGGCGCGCCTGACCCGTAAGAAGAGTGAGATAGACTTCGACAAATACAACCAGATCGTCGTGGAGGATGAGGAGAAAGCGGTGGAGCATGAATATGAGAGCGTCTACCGCGGAAAGGTGCAGAACCGGAAGTTTGAAATCGACTACATGCCCATGTACCACCTCTCGCTGATGAGGTATAACAATATCCTCAAGGCATATCAACTGTTTGACAAGTCGGTGGAACGCTTCAACCAGAAGAGCAAACCGCTGCATGTGATCTATGTCAACTGCAACCCCAATTCACTGACCGTGGAGCAGTCGCGGCAGGCCTTCGCACTCACCGACAGCCTCACGGCCCTGATCTGGAAATCGAAGAAAGACGAGGAGACGAAAAAACTCCTGCTGCAGCGTGCCGTGGCCAACACCGTGGTGCAGAACTACGGAGAGGCGATCGACGACCTCAACACTTTTGTGAGCATCGATCCCGACGATCCCCTTGCCTTCTGGCAACGAGGCGTCTGTCAGGCCATGACCAATGAGGTGAGTGCCACTAAGGGTATTGACTTCCAGATCAGGAGCGCCAGCGCCATGACTGATTTCAACCGTGCCATCGAACTCGACGATCAGAATGCTTATGTGTATTACGACCGCGGAAACCTCTATTTCGCACAAGCCGACTACGCCAAGGCCATCGAGGATTACAACCGTGCCATCGACCTCAACAAAAACCTGGCAGAGGCTTATTTCAACAGGGGGCTGGCCCTCATCCATTCCGATAAGCGCAAGGAGGGCATCGCCGACCTCAGCAAAGCGGGTGAACTTGGTCTCTATAGTGCCTATAGCATGATTAAGAAATATTCCAAATGATTTTCTGAATTAAGGACTTTAAGGACTTTAGGGACTTTAAGGACCTTAAGGACCTTAAGGACCTTAAGCCAAATGCAAAGCGGTACACCATTCTGACAACAAGGTGATGGCTTAACTACTGTCCGTAGGACGAGCGAAGCGATAACTTCTTTATCTTCTCAACTACAAAGAAGTTGAGCGAATGAGAAACTTGAATAAATTACAAACAACTGGATCTATGAAAATGCAGAAATGGCGTGAATTGCTCCGCTGTCCCAAGGAATTGCCTGTGGAGACAGCATTGTGCCTCATCTTCTTCATGATAGCGGTCGTGGATGAGACTACCGGCCATTGGGATGATGTGAGAGGTGAGCGGCTGAGTGCTGTCAACGGCGACATCCTCATGCTCTTCGTTCCCCTGTTTGCCCTGACGTTCTACCTCCATCGGGTCAACCGCTGGGCGTACGTCCTTTCCGCTCTTCTCTTCATCCCGCTGATGATGACCGACCTGAAGCCGTTTCTGTGGAGCGCCTCGTTCGGCCTCACTTACGCACTGGCTGCCATCCTGCTGGTGATCGGCATCCGGAAGTTGGCCAACCGGCCGTTCGCCGCCCATCTCCTGCATGTCGTCACCCAGGGGTTCTTCGGCGTACTCGTCGCAGGACTGCTGACTATCGCTACCGTGGCCATCGTGTCGTCGTTTCTCTATATCTTCGGGATCGACGACCCCGAGCATCTCTACGAATACATCTACTACTTCGTGTGGCTGGTGGTGGCACCGCTGGCCTGTGCCTTCTTCGTCTCACGTGATGAATATGCTGAGCCCGACCTGCCCAAGGTGATACGGCTTATCCTCAATGCGATCCTCTCGCCGGCGATCATCATCTATACCGTCATCCTCTATGCCTATTTCATCAAGATCGCCGTCACTTGGGACCTGCCCAAGGGTGGCGTGGCCTACATGGTGATGGCTTTCATTGCGGTGTCGCTCGCCGGATATCTTGCCCAGTACCTGTTGCCGAAGCGCTATTACGACAGGTTCTACCGCCATTTCACATGGATCGCCATACCGCCGCTCGTCATGTTCTGGATCGGCAGTATCTACCGCATCCGGCTCTACAGCTTCACCGAGGGACGATTCTACCTCCTCGTGGCCGGCGTGCTGATGACCCTCTTCGTGCTGATGCTGCTTTGGGAGAAAAGCCGCAAGTTTCAGTGGATGGCCCTTATCTCCGGCGTGATGATCATCATCTTCACCTATATCCCCGGCATCTCGGCGAAATCAATCGGACTGCGGAGCCAGACCGCCCGCATGGAGAAGATGATCGAGCAGTTGCATCTGAGAGACGGGCGCACGGGGAAATTGACCAACGTCTTCGACAGGCAGCGCATCTCCTCCGACAGTCTGCTGAGCGCACGGTATGCGGAGGCCGACGACGTGGTGAGGTATGTCCGCCATGAGATGGGGGAGGACCGTTTCGTGGAGAGGTACGGCGCATGGGAGTTTGATCCCTATGTCTTCAGATACACCAAGGACACCACAGACCAGTATACCCGGCTGGAACGCAAGCAGCCCGTCGACCTGGGGCCGTACGGGCTGTTGCTTGACGCTGAACGGTATCGGGTGCGGTATAGCGACTCCGCCGTCATCCTGCGTGATGAGAAGTGGCGTAAGGAAGTGCTCCGCGAGCCGTTGAAGAAGGCCGACCGGCTCGATGCGCCGGAGTTGTTTGTCTACAGCAATGACTCGCTGCTCGTGGCCTTCACCGCAGTCTGGGCCGACTCCACCTGTCAGGTTCGCCGCATCGCCGACTATAATTTCCAGGTGTTTGCGAGGAAGTCGCCGGATCGGTCCGTGGAGTGAACGGCTTCATCTGGCGGTGCTTTCTGGATTCATCTGATGACCACTTTCCGGCCGGAGTGGATATAGACACCCTTGGCGGAAGGTTTTCCGCCAAGGCGGCGGCCATCCAGCGAGTACCACACCTGAGCGGTGCCGTCCTTTCGGTCGCGGATGTCTGATTCGACAGTCTGGATGGCTGTCTCGGTACCGTCGAAATCCATCACGATATTGATTCCTGTCTCCGTCGGGTCGGAGGACGGGTCGGAGGACTTGACCTCCAGGCCTATGAGCTGGAAATAGGCCCTGCATGCCCCGAAGGTCATCGTATAGTCGTGATAGTCTTTCCGGCTGAAGAATTCCGGTTCGATGCGGAAGCCCTGTTTGCCGTCGAGTGTCATGCTGATGCCGTCGGGCACATTCCACTCGGCCGACATCACGTTCAGGTCGCCGCCGCTGCCCACCGTGTTGTAGCTGTAGTTGCCCTGTCCCTCATTGAGGGGGAAGTTGTCGAGCAGTCCCAGTTCGAAGCCCGTCAGGCGTTTCTGCCGGTATTCGTTCATCTCGCCTACCGAGAGGGCGCGGTTCCATAGCCTGAACTCCAGCATCTCACCTTCGAGGTTGCTCATGTCGTGCTTGCTTTCCGGGTTGACGCTACCCAGGTGCATGTGCCCTGTGCCCAGGTAGAGGATGGGATGCTCACAGCTTCCGATTTTCTTCGAACCGTCGTAGAAGCTGACTTGGGTCTTTCTGTTCTCGACATCTGCTTCCAGCACGTATTCCACTTGATGGAGCGCATTGAACGACACCGTATCTGTGGAGAAATACACCGTATCGCCGATGGTGGCCATCAGATAGCGGTCGGCCGAGACACCGAGTTCGAGGATGTTGTCGCCACTGCCATGGCTGAAGAAGGTCATGGCCTTGCCATTGCGGTCGGGCTTGACCATCATGTCCACGGTGAACGACTTGGCACCCAGGTTGCGTGTCGATTCTGATATGGCCGTTTCTTTACCGTTGAAGCGCAGGCTGGTTGACAGTGCGATGCTGCTTGAATTGGTCTGGCCCAGCACCTGGAAGTTGTTGAGGTCGCGCAGGTAGTTGCCCGCGATAGGTTCTGAGAACCGCAGCATGATGTCGTCGCCGATGTCGAGGATGCCGTCCTCGGGTCTCGGGCCGCTCATCCCGACCCGTGCCGGAAACATGGTAGAAGAACTGTTTTTCGGCAGGTGTGACGCCGGCAACGCCGATGGGATGAAAGGCAAATGCACTTTATTTGGCAAATATCTGCCTTTTTCGTCGGTTTCTCGTTTTTTTGTGTTATCTTTGCGGCCAACTATCAGTAATTCACAAATATTTGTAACGTTTGTTATGATAAAAATCACATTCCCCGACGGCACTGTGCGTGAGTACGAGCAGGGTGTCACCGGTCTTCAAATCGCCGAGAGTATCTCACCGGCTCTCGCCCGCAACGTTGTATCTTGCGGTGTCAATGGTGAGACCGTTGAGCTCAACCGCCCGATTCTCAACGATGCCTCGATCGCACTCTACAAATTCGAGGACGAGGAGGGCAAGCACACCTTCTGGCACACCAGTGCCCACCTGCTGGCTGAGGCCTTGCAGGAACTTTATCCCGGCATCCAGTTCGGATTCGGTCCTGCTGTGGAGAACGGCTTCTTCTATGATGTCATGCCCAAGGAGGGGGATGTCATCTCGGAGAGCGACTTCCCGAAGATCGAGGCCAAGATGATGGAACTGGCGAAGAAAGATGAGCCGGTGGTGCGCCACGATGTGTCGAAAGCTGATGCCTTGAAGGAATTCAAGGCCGACGGTCAAGACTACAAATGCGAGCATATCGAGCAGGACCTTGAGGACGGCACGATTTCCACTTATACCCAAGGAGCCTTCACCGACCTCTGCCGTGGTCCTCACTTGATGAGCACCGGTGCCATCAAGGCCCTGAAGATCACCAGCGTGGCCGGCGCATTCTGGCGCGGCGACGCCAAGCGTGAGCAGATGACCCGTATCTATGGCATCTCGTTCCCCAAGAAGAAGATGCTCGACGAGTATCTCGTGATGCTCGAGGAGGCCAAGAAGCGCGACCACCGCAAGATCGGCAAGGAGATGGAACTCTTCATGTTCTCCGAGCGTGTGGGCAAGGGACTTCCCATTTGGCTTCCGAAAGGCACCGACCTGCGTCTCCGCTTGCAGGATATGCTTCGTAAGATCCAGAAGCGCTTCGGCTATCAGGAGGTCATCACCCCCCATATCGGCAGCAAGAATCTCTATGTCACCTCCGGGCACTATGCCCATTACGGCAAGGACTCGTTCCAGCCCATCCATACCCCCGAGGAGGATGAGGAATACATGCTCAAGCCGATGAACTGCCCTCACCACTGTGAGGTGTTTGCCATGAAGCCGCGTTCTTATAAGGACCTGCCACTCCGCATCGCTGAGTTCGGCACGGTCTACCGCTACGAGAAGAGTGGCGAGTTGCACGGACTCACCCGTGTGCGCTCTTTCACGCAGGACGATGCCCATATCTTCTGCTGTCCCGACCAGGTGAAGAATGAGTTCCTCCGTGTGATGGATATCATCCAGGCCGTATTCAAGATTTTCGAGTTTGACAACTTTGAGGCACAGATCTCACTGCGCGACCCGAAGGACACCGAGAAATACATCGGCAGCGACGAGGTGTGGGCAGAGAGCGAGCAGGCCATCATCGATGCCTGCCGTGAGAAAGGCCTCGAGGCCAAGATCGAGTATGGAGAGGCCGCTTTCTATGGACCCAAGCTCGACTTCATGGTGAAAGATGCCATCGGCCGCCGTTGGCAGCTTGGCACGATCCAGGTCGACTACAACCTGCCGCAGCGTTTCAAGTTGGAGTACACCGCCGAGGACAACTCCAAGCAGACCCCTGTGATGGTGCACCGTGCCCCGTTTGGTTCGATGGAGCGCTTCACCGCAGTGCTCATCGAGCACACCGCAGGCCATTTCCCGCTTTGGCTCACGCCCGACCAGGTGGCCATCCTGCCGATCTCTGAGAAGTTCAACGACTATGCCCGTGAGGTGGCCAAGTGTTTCGACGAGAAAGGTGTGCGCGCCGTCATCGACGACCGCAATGAGAAGATCGGCCGCAAGATCCGTGACAATGAGCTCAAACGTGTGCCCTACATGGTGATTGTCGGTGAGAAAGAGGCTGCTGAGGGACTCGTTTCGATGCGTAAGCAAGGTGGCGGCGAACAGGCCACGATGACGGTGCAGGAGTTTGCCGACCGTATCAATGCCGAGGTAGCCTCCATGCTTGAGGCCACGAATATCCAGCCCAAGGACTGATTCCTGAGTTCAGGGAGACACTATAGGTGGGCATGGCAAAATCACAGCCATGCCCACAATTTTTTTCAAAAATTATTTTGCTAATTATCTAATTTATTGTAACTTTGCAGCCGCTTATCAAAAAAAGTTGAATGAAGAACGACAAAAAGACCAATCAGTACCGTGTGAATGAGCAGATCCGCGTGAGAGAGGTGCGCGTCGTCGGCGACGACGGTTCCACTGTCATGCCCACCCGTCAGGCGCTGGATATAGCCAGGCAAAAAGGAGTGGATCTCGTTGAGATTTCCCCCAACGCACAGCCTCCTGTCTGTCGCTTCATCGACTATTCCAAGTTCCTCTACCAGCAGAAGAAGCGGGCCAAGGAGATGAAGGCCAAGCAGGTGAAGGTGGAGGTGAAGGAGATCAGGTTCGGACCTCAGACAGGCGACAACGACTACGCCTTCAAGCTCAAGCACGCCAAGGAGTTTCTCCTCGAGGGCAACAAGGTGAGGGCTTACGTCTTCTTCCGCGGCCGTTCGATCCTCTTCAAGGAGCAGGGTGAAGTGCTCTTGCTTCGTTTCGCCAACGACCTGGAGGAATTTGGCAAGGTGGAGCAGCTGCCCCAGCTTGAAGGTAAGAAGATGGCCATCTTCATCGCGCCCAAGAAAGCCGGTGTGGCCAAGAAGAGTCAGCAGAAGATGGACCGTGAGAAGCGCGAGGCTGAGGCCAAGGAAGCAGCCCGCCAGGCCGACGCTGAGGCCAGTGCGGCACCCGCCAACGGCGGTTTGTTCGCCAATGCGAAGATCAGCGAGGAAGCTCTGAAGAAGCTGACCAATCAGAAAGAAGAAGAGTAAAGTGCGTAACGCCCGGTATATGCGTTGCCACTGTAATAAATAACCAAAACCAATAGTAAAAAAATGCCAAAAGTTAAAACTAACTCCGGTGCCAAGAAGAGATTCCGTTTCACCGGAACAGGTAAGATCAAGAGACATCATGCTTACCACAGCCACATTCTGACAAAGAAGACAAAGAAGCAAAAGCGTAATCTGGTTCATCAGGCAATTGTTGACCGCAGCAACCTCAAGCAGGTGCGTGATCTCCTCTGTCTGCGTTAATTCAAGTCAAACATTTTAAAGGAAAAAAACTATGCCAAGATCAGTAAACCACGTTGCTTCAAGAGCAAAGAGAAAGAGAATACTTAAGCTTACAAGGGGTTATTTTGGTGCCCGTAAGAATGTTTGGACTGTTGCCAAAAACACATGGGAGAAGGGTCTCACCTATGCTTACCGTGATCGCCGCAACAAGAAGCGCACTTTCCGTGCTTTGTGGATCCAGCGTATCAACGCTGCTGCCCGCATCAACGGCATGAGCTACTCACAGTTCATGGGTGCTCTCACCAAGGCTGGTATCGAGATCAACCGCAAGGTGCTCGCCGACCTCGCTGTCAACAATCCCGAGGCTTTCAAGGCCATCGTTGAGAAAGTGAAGTAAATCCAGTTTCCACAGCATAAAAAAGCGCAGGCTCTCAGAGGAGTCCTGCGCTTTTTTGTATGCCTTCGGCGGCTATAGTCCTTTCATGGTCAGTGAAATGCGGTTGCGGCGGAAGTCGATTTCCTTGACTTTGACCATGACGTGCTGGTGGAGGTGCACGACATCGTTGGGGTCTTTCACAAACTTGTCGGCCAGTTGGGAGATATGCACGAGTCCGTCTTGGTGGACGCCGATGTCGACAAATACGCCGAAGTTGGTGATGTTGGTGATGATGCCCGGCAGGATCATACCCTCCACGAGGTCGTCGATGCTCGTCACGTTGGGGTCGAACTCAAATTCCTCGATCTGCTGGCGCGGGTCACGCCCAGGCTTCTCCAGTTCCTTCATGATGTCGGTGAGGGTGGGGATGCCGATGGTGTCGCTCACATACCGGCGGATGTCGATGCCACTCCGTTTCTGCTTGTCGCTGATGAGGTCCTCGACGGTGCAGCCGCAGTCCTTGGCCATCTGTGCCACGATGCCATAGCTCTCGGGGTGCACCGCACTGTTGTCCAGCGGATTCTTGGCACCTGGTATGCGGAGGAAGCCAGCGCATTGCTCGTAGGCGGCAGGCCCCAGGCGGGGCACCTTTTTCAGTTGGGCGCGGCTGGTGAAGGCTCCGTTCTCCTTGCGGTATTCCACGATGTTGCGGGCCAGGGTGGGACCCAGTCCGCTCACATAGGTGAGCAGGTGCTGACTGGCCGTATTGAGGTCGACGCCAACGGCATTGACACAGCTCTCCACGGTCAGGTCAAGACTCTTCTTCAGCTTGGCCTGGTCGACATCGTGCTGGTACTGGCCCACGCCGATGCTCTTGGGGTCGATCTTCACCAGTTCGGCCAGCGGGTCCATCAGCCGCCTGCCAATGCTCACTGCTCCGCGCACCGTCACGTCCTCGTCGGGAAACTCCTCACGGGCTGTCTTCGAGGCGGAATAGACCGATGCACCATCCTCGCTGACCACGAAAGTCTGCACGCTGTGCTTCGTGTCGAGGTCCTTCACGAATCGCGTCGTCTCTCGGCTCGCCGTACCATTGCCGATAGCGATGGCCTCGATGGCGTAATCCTCGATCATCTGTTCGACATGGAGCTTAGCCTGCATCCGGTGGTTGACAGGCGGGTGGGGGAAGATCGCCTCATGGTGCAGCAGGTTGCCCTGTGCGTCGAGGCACACCACCTTGCATCCCGTGCGGAACCCCGGGTCGATGCCCATCACCCGCTTTTGTCCCAGAGGAGCCGCCAAAAGCAGTTGGCGGAGGTTTTCCGTAAACACCTGGATGGCTTCCTCGTCGGCTTTCTCCTTGCTCAGGGCAGCGAACTCGGTCTCGATGGAAGGCTGCAGCAGCCGTTTATACCCATCTGCGACGGCCTCTTCCACCAGATCGCAGCAGGCCCCTCTGCCCCGCACATAGTTGCGTGTCAGCCGTTCGATACACGCTTCGTCGTCGGTGGTGATGCTCACTCTCAGGATGCCCTCGTTCTGGCCCCGCCGCATGGCCAGCATACGGTGTGAGCTGCATCGTCGGAGCGGTTCGGAGAAGTCGAAGTAGTCGGAGAATTTTGCCGCCTCCTCGCTGTCGGCCTTGGCCTTGACCACTTTTGAGGAGATGACGGCATTCTTGCGGTAGAAAGAGCGCAGCAAATTGCGGGAGCGCTCGTCCTCGCTCACCATCTCGGCGATGATGTCCTGTGCACCCTTGATGGCGCTCTCGGCATCCTTCACGTCGCCTTTTACGAATCTTCCCGCCGCCATCAGGGGTTGCTGTTCACGTTGCAGCAAGAGCAGGGTGGCCAGCGGTTCGAGACCTTGTTCGCGCGCCACTTGTGCCCTTGTGCGGCGTTTGGGTTTGAAGGGGAGGTAGAGGTCTTCGAGCGTGTTGCTGTCCCAGCATTCCTCAATGCGTTTTTTCAGTTCGTCGGTCAGCTTCCCCTGTTCGCTGATCGTCTTGACGATGGTATCCTTGCGCTTCGCGATTTCTTTCAGCTTGTCGTACGACTCGCTGATCTGAGCGATCTGCACCTCGTTGAGGTTGCCAGTGCGCTCTTTGCGGTAGCGTGCGATGAAAGGGATGGTGCAACCCATGTCGAGCAGGTCGATGGTGTTCTCCACGCCTTGCTCGGCGAGATTCAGTTGCTGGGCTATCAGATGTGCGTAGATATTCATGATGCTGTGGTTTTGGTCGTGATTGGTGATGGGGCTTTCCTGCCTGTCGGCTCATGGCTCCTGGCTGCAGTGGCTTGAGGCGGGCAGGGCCTGTTAAGGCGCTGCAAACTTACACAAAAAAAACAAAAAAGCCTCAAAGCGGCCTTCTTTTTTTGAAGATATGAGGGCATCATGCCACTTTTGTTCATCGGGGTTTGCCGTTGTTCATCGGGGTTTGCCGTTGTTCATCGGGATTTGCCGTTGTTCATCGGGATTTGCCGTTGTTCATCGGGATTTGTAATCCCGATGCAATGAGTATCAGGATTTTTAATCCGATTAAAGCGCATTGAAAATGCTAATACTCAATGCGGCCGGATTCTTGGACAAGCCAAGCGTCACCCTTCGGGTGCCGAGCGACAAATCCGCCCGAACGAGTGGGAACGAGTGCCCGAACGAGGACGAGGGAACGAGCAAATCCGCCCGAACAAATGCCAATCCGCCCGAATAGCTATGCGTACTTAGGTGCTGAGTAATTACGAGTGGCTTCCCTTTCGTTAATAAAATAGAATTTTTTTTGTTATGTGTCCGTTTTCCTGTAATTTTGCAATTTATTAAGGTGGGGCATCCCTGTCCTGCCGTGGAAATAGTATAGGAAAAGAAGCCCCTGGAAGGGGCGTGATGTGATAATCGATGATTTCTGTAGAAAATCTCAAGGTGGAGTTTGGGGTGAAGCCCCTTTTCCATGACGCCAGTTTTGTCATCAACGACCGCGACCGTATCGCCCTCGTAGGCAAGAATGGAGCAGGGAAATCCACATTGCTCAAGATATTGTGCGGACAGCAGAAGCCCACGTCGGGTCATGTGTCCATTCCCAGCGACATCACCATCGGCTATCTGCCGCAGGTGATGGTCTTGCAGGATGATACCACCGTGCGCGAGGAAGCCCGGAAGGCTTTCTCAGGCACGATCAAGCTCAAGCAGCGTCTGGACGACATGGAGCGTCAGCTGTCGGAGCGCAGTGATTATGAAAGTGAGGAGTATGCCGCTCTGGTGTCTCGCTTCACCCAGGAGCACGACCGTTATCTCATGATAGGAGGCGGCAATTACGAGGCCGATTTGGAGCGCACACTCACCGGGCTGGGCTTCGTGCGCACAGACCTCGACCGTCCGACCGCAGAGTTCAGCGGCGGTTGGCGGATGCGAATCGAACTGGCCAAGATCCTTCTTCAGCATCCCGACGTGCTTTTGCTCGACGAGCCGACCAACCACCTCGATATCGAGAGTATCCAGTGGCTCGAGCAGTTTTTGTCGACCTCGTCGAGTGCCGTCGTCCTGGTGAGTCACGACAGGGCCTTCATCAACAATGTGACCAACCGCACCGTCGAAATCACTTGCGGCCAGATCGTCGACTACAAGGTGAAATACGACCAGTATGTGGTGCTGCGAGCCGAGCGCCGTGAACAGCAGTTGCGCGCTTACGAGAACCAGCAGAAGGAGATCGCCGACATGAAGGACTTCATCGAGCGCTTCCGCTACAAGGCCACCAAGGCCGTGCAGGTGCAGAGCCGCATCAAGCAACTGGCGAGGATCGTGCCCATCGAGATCGACGAGGTCGACCGCTCGTCGATGCACCTGAAATTCCCCCCTTGCCTGCGCAGCGGCGATTTCCCCATCATCTGCGATGAGGTGAGGAAGGATTATGGCTCGCATACGGTCTTTGACCATGTCACACTGACCATCCGCCGAGGCGAGAAAGTGGCTTTCGTCGGCAAGAACGGAGAAGGCAAATCGACGCTCGTGAAATGCATCATGGGCGAGATCCCGTTTACAGGCACCCTCAAAGTGGGGCACAATGTGCAGATCGGTTATTTCGCCCAGAACCAGGCCCAGCTCCTGGATGAGGAGAAAACGGTTTATGGCACAATCGACGATGTGGCCAAGGGTGATATCCGCCTGCGCATCAATGATATCCTCGGTGCCTTCATGTTTGGAGGCGAGAACTCGGATAAGAAGGTCAAGGTGCTCAGCGGAGGTGAGCGCAGCCGTCTGGCCATGATCAGACTGCTGCTTGAGCCCGTCAACCTGCTGATTCTCGACGAGCCGACCAACCACCTCGACATGCAGTCGAAGGACGTGCTCAAAGAAGCCATCCGCGCATTCGACGGGACAGCCATCGTCGTTTCCCACGACCGTGAGTTCCTGGATGGATTGGTGACCAAGGTCTATGAGTTCGGCGGCGGACAAGTGAGGGAGCATCTCGGAGGCATCTACGATTTCCTGCGTTCCCGCCACATCGACTCCCTCAACATGCTCGGCGCCTCCTTCCCCCGGAAAGAAGCGGCCGAAGAAACCAAGCCCACCGTCACCCCGGCGAAGCAAAACTACGCCGACCGGCGCGAGTGGCAGAAGCAGGTCCGCAAGGCAGAGAAGGAGGTCAAGAACGCAGAGGCCAAGATCGAGGAGATGGAGACCAGGCTCAGCCAACTGGACGAGATCCTCTGCACCCCGGAGGGAGCGTCGGACATGAAGCTCGTGACCGAATACACCACCACCAAGAAAGCCCTTGACCAGGAAATCGTCAGATGGGAACAACTTTCGGAACTATTGGAAGACATCCAGAAACAATCGTCATAAGAGAAACCTAAAACATACGAAATCCATGCATATCAGAACCATTATCACAATCATGGCCATGTCGGCAGCAACGCTGCCTTCGATGGCACAAGGAAACCTCAAGTCAGGTATCCAACTCAGCAACCTCGACCGCACCGCTTCCCCAGGCGAAGATTTCTACCAGTTCGCTTGCGGTGGATGGGTGAAAAACAACCCCTTGCCCTCGGCCTATTCCCGTTTCGGCAGTTTCGACCAGCTCCAGCAAGACAACAATGAGCGCATCAACGGCATCCTGAAGGAACTGCTCAAAGGACAGTACGCCAAAGGCACGGTGGAGCAGAAACTCAGCGATTTCTACAAGTTGGCGATGGACTCCGCCCGCCGCAACCGTGAGGGAGTGAAGCCGATCATGCCTGTGATCCAGGAGATCGAGGCCTGCAAGACGAAATATGCGCTTGAGCAACTGCAGCAGAAATATGCCGCCTTCGGTTACGGCGTGCCTTTCGGCACTTATTTTGGCGCCGACGAGAAGAATGCGAAGATGAATATCCTCAATGTCAGCCAAGGAGGATTGACCTTGGGACAGAAAGAATACTATCTCGACAACGACGAGGCCACCACGACGATCCGTGAGGCTTACAAGAAGCATGTGACCAACATGTTCCGCCTGTTTGGATTCAGCAAGAAAGCCTCGCTGCTCAAGATGAACGACGTGCTCAACATCGAGACCCAGTTGGCCAAGGTGTCGAAATCCCGTACGGAACTGCGCGACGTGGAGGCCAACTACAACAAGATGACCCTCGATGAGTTTGAGGCCCGCTATCCCCAGATCAAGCTCACCGACCTGCTGACCGCAGAAGGCGTCAACCCCGACCACTTCCGTGAGCTCGTTGTGGGCCAGCCCGACTTCATGGCCGGTGCCAACACCGTGTGGGCCAATATGACCCCAGGTCAAGTGAAATCCTACATGGAGTGGAGCGTCATCAATTCCTGCGCCAACATCCTGAGTGATGAGGTGGAAGCCGAGCATTTCGACTTCTTCGGCAAGACCATGTCGGGCCGCAAGGAAAACCATCCCCGGTGGAAACGTTCCACCAACCTGGTGCAAAGCATGATGGGCGAAGCCCTTGGAAAAATCTATGTCGAGAAATATTTCCCCGCCGCAGCCAAAGAGCGCATGGAGAAGTTGGTGCGCAACCTCCAGGTGGCTCTCGCCGAGCGCATCGAGGCCCAGGACTGGATGGAGGAAACCACCAAGAAAAACGCCCTCGACAAGTTGAACACCTTCTATGTGAAGGTGGGCTATCCCAACAAGTGGACAGATATCAGCAAGATGACCATCGATCCCTCGAAGTCGTTCTGTGAGAACGTGCTGGCCTGCCGCAAGTTCTGGGACGCCCACACCATCGAGGAGAAAGCCGGCAAACCTGTCGACCGCGACGAATGGTATATGACCCCGCAGACGGTCAACGCCTATTATAACCCCACGACCAACGAGATCTGTTTCCCCGCAGGCATCCTGCAAGTGCCTTTCTTCGACATGACCGCCGACGATGCGTTCAACTATGGTGCCATCGGAGTGGTGATCGGCCATGAGATGACCCACGGATTCGATGACCAGGGTCGCCACTACGACAAAGACGGTAACATGACAGACTGGTGGACAGAGGCCGACGGCAAGAATTTCGCACAGCGCGCCGACAAATACGCTGATTTCTTCTCCGCCATCAAGGTGCTGCCCGACCTCAATGCCAACGGCAAACTCACCCTGGGTGAGAATCTCGCCGACCACGGTGGACTGCAAGTGGCCTTCTACGCCATGCTCAATGCCATGAAAGACAACCCGCTGCCCACGGTCGACGGTTTCACCCCGCAGCAGCGCTTCTTCCTCGCTTACGCAGGCGTCTGGGCCAACAATATCACCGAGGCCGAGATCCGCAACCGCACCAAGAGCGATCCCCACTCCCTGGGCAAATACCGTGTCAACGGTGCCCTCTCGCACATCGACATGTGGTATGATGCCTTCGGCATCCAGCCCACCGACAAGATGTACGTGCCCAAGGAGCAGCGTCTCAGCCTCTGGTAAATCTTTGTCACCCCCCTCCCTCGGGAGGGGTAACTTAAAACCCGATGTAAAGAATGCCTTTAAGAATCCCAGACCAACTGCCTGCCATTGACATACTCAAGCAGGAAAACATCTTCGTCATGGATACAACCCGGGCCCATGCCCAGGATATCCGCCCGTTGCGCATCGTGATCCTCAACCTCATGCCGCTCAAGATCACTACCGAGACCGACTTGGTGAGGCTCCTGTCGAACACACCCTTGCAATTGGAAGTGTATTTCATGAAATTGAAGAGCCATACACCCAAGAACACTCCGATCGAGCACATGATGATGTTCTACAAAGATTTTGATATCCTCAAGAAACAGAAATTCGACGGGATGATCATTACGGGCGCACCCATCGAACAGCTTGACTACGAGGACGTGAGCTACTGGGACGAGATGACCGCTATCTTCGAGTGGGCCAAGACCAACGTGACGAGCACCCTCTATATCTGCTGGGCAGCACAGGCCGGTCTCTATTACCATTACGGCATTCCGAAATACCCGCTGGAGAAGAAGATGTTCGGCATCTTCCAGCAGCGGCCCGTCGACACCCGCCTGCCCATCTTCCGCGGTTTCGATGACCTCTTCGCCATGCCTCACAGCCGGCATACCGAACTGCGTCATGAGGATATCGCCCGCGACCCGCGGCTGCAGATCATCGCCGAGTCGCCGGAGAGCGGTGTGGGCATTGTCATGGCCCGTGGCGGCCGGGAGTTCTTCATCACCGGTCATCTGGAATATGCGCCCGACACGTTGGACAACGAGTACCGCCGGGACAAGGACATCCGCGACGATGTGGACGTGCCGCGCAACTACTATCTGGACAATGATCCCTCCAACCCGCCTCTGGTGACATGGAGAGCCCATGCCAACCTGCTTTACAGCAATTGGATCAACTACTACGTCTATCAAGAGACCCCGTATAATATCGACGACATCAAATGACCTTTCCACCGGGCAGGACACCGCTTGAACTCCTCGCTCCCGCCAAGAACCTGGAATGCGGCATGGCAGCGATCGACCACGGAGCCGATGCTGTCTATATCGGCGCTCCGCAGTTTGGCGCCAGGGCATCGGCAGGCAACAGCCTCGCCGACATCGCCACCCTTTGCCAGTATGCCCATCAGTTCTGCGCCCGTGTCTACGTCACTGTCAACACACTGGTCTACGAGTCAGAACTGGACGAAGTCCGGCGACTGTTGGAAGGACTCTGCGACGCAGGGGCCGATGCCGTGCTCGTGCAGGACATGGCCCTGTTGGCTCTTGCCGGTGAGGTCGCTTCCGCTAAGGGGAGCGGCATGGCACTCCATGCGAGTACCCAGACCGACAACCGCTTCCCCGACAAAGTGAGGATGCTGAGAGACGCAGGGTGCTCAAGGGTCGTGCTCGCCAGGGAATTGCCAGCCAAGGAGATGGCCGACATCCATGCACAGGTGCCCGATGTGGAACTGGAGGCTTTCGTGCATGGCGCGCTGTGCGTCAGTTATTCCGGACTCTGCTATGCCTCCCAATACTGTTTCTCGCGCAGCGCCAACCGTGGTGAGTGCGCCCAGTTCTGCCGGTTGAGATTTGAGCTCGTCGATGCAGAGCACCGTCCCGTAGACCGTCCCCGGCACTGGCTGTCGCTCCGCGACATGTGCCGCTTGCAACATCTGGAGGAAATGGCCGCTTCGGGTGTGGTCTCTTTCAAGATCGAGGGGCGGTTGAAGGATGCCGCCTATGTGAAAAACGTGGTGGCGGCTTATCATGAACAGCTCGACCGCCTTGTGGCCAAACATCCTGACAAATACTGCCGCAGCAGTCTGGGCCGAGTGCGCCTCACATTCACGCCCAATCTGCGGAAAACATTCAACCGAGGGTTCACCGACTATTTCATCAGTGGCAGAGGCGACGACATCGCATCGCCCGACACCCCAAAAGCACTCGGAGAGTATGTAGGGAAGGTGAAAGAAGTGAGACGTGACTCCTTCAATGTGGCCGGCACCGCAACGTTTGCCAACGGCGATGGCTTGTGCTTTTTCGACAAGTACAACGAATTGCACGGTTTCCGTGTCAACCGCGCTGAGGGCAACCGCATCTATCCCCATCATGTGCCCCCACAACTGAGCCGGGGCATGGCCCTCTACCGCAATGCTGATGCGCTGATGGAGAAGACGCTCTCCCGTCAGAGCGCGGTCAGGAAAATCCCCGTCACGATGACACTCGCTGCCATCGAGGAGGGATATCAGTTGCAAGCTGTGGTGCCCGGCACAGACCTCCAAGTCGAAGTAGCTGTTGCGGCCGAGCACCAGATGGCCCGGCAACCGCAAGGCGACGTCATGCGGCAGCAGCTCTCGAAATTAGGCACCACGGTCTTCGAGGCAGCACATGTCGGTGTCGATGATGAGACCTCCAGCCACTTCATCCCCTCCAGCCAGCTCTCAGCCTTGCGACGCAAGATGGTTGAGGCCATGCAGGAAGCCATTGCCACCGCCATGAAGCCGGGCAAAGCAGCCTCCGTCGGTTACCGAGAGAAGACCGTGCCGCTCCCGGAATACCCCTCGGAATACCGGCGCTATCCTTATTTGTTGAATATCGCCAACAGCCGTGCGAAGGCCTTCTATACCTGGCTTGGGGTGAAAGATCCCCAACCCGCCTTTGAGTTGGGAAACCACCGCTCGGCGGATGGCACCCAGCCCGCCCTGCTGATGCAGTGCAAGCACTGCATACGCCGGTTGCTGGGCTATTGCAAACGAGATACCGCACGGAAACCAGCATGGCGGGAGCCCCTCTACCTGCAACTCCCCGACCAAAGACGTTTCCGCCTTCAGTTTGATTGCCAACATTGTCAGATGAATGTCTATGCTGAGAATTAAGATGATCATCGCTTGGTGGTGCGTGCTGATGGTGTCAGCCGGATGCTATCACAAGCCCCTGTCAGTGACCCATCCCGTCAACGACACGTTGTCGGCCCAGCAGATCGACTCCATCGTCTTCGCCCGGACGCATCATTACTCCCACAATTACAATTTCGTGGTCACCGCCGACTCGCTGGTGCTCACGTTGCAGATGCCAGAGGAAGCGGTGAGCGACCTGCCCACCGACTCTTTCACCGTGAAAATGGACGAGCGGTTGGCCGTGGCGGATATCCGCATCATTCCCAACGACACGATCGACTCCGTCTGGGTGCAGCTTGCCCAGGAACAAGGCACTTTCGGTTGGATTCATGAGAGTGAGATGCTCGCCCGTGTGCAGCCCGACGAACCGGTGTCGCAGTTCATCTCTTTTTTCTCCGACGAGCATCTTCTCATCTTCCTCGTGGTCTTCGTCCTGCTCCTCTTTGTCTACGGGATGCGAAAGTTGCTCCGCCGCAATGCGTATATCGTCCATTTCAACGACATCGCCACCTTCTATCCCACGCTTCTGGCCCTGACGGTGGCGGCATCGGCCACGCTCTATTCCAGCATCCAGATGTTTGCCGCCGATGAGTGGCAGGAGTTTTATTTCCACCCTTCGCTCAACCCCTTCTCACAACATGGATTGCTGAGGCTGTTTCTCGCCTCGGTATGGGCCATCCTCCTTGTGGGCATCGCCGCCGTGGATGATGTCTTCCGTCACCTCTCCTTCGGCGAAGGCGTGCTCTATCTGCTCGGACTGGCAGGCGTCTGCGCCGTCAACTATATCCTTTTCACCATCTCCACCATGTATTATGTGGGCTACGCCATGCTCTTGGTGTACATCTCACTGGCCGTGTGGCGTTATATCACGCACACCCGGAGCAAGTATGTCTGCGGGAAATGCGGCAGGCAAATCAAGCATAAAGGCCACTGCCCTCACTGCGGCGCCTTCAATGAGTAGAGACTCCGCAGCCCGGCAAACTGCTCAAAAAACAGGCGTGGCAGTGCAGCGTGGTCAGCCTCTCAGCCCCTCCCACGGGACTTTGTGGAATTTTAACCCCCGTCGGAGATAATATTTTCATGAAAACATGTCGAAAATTCCTTATAATTTACTAAATTTGCAGCCAATAGCTTTGAAGGGCTATGCGTCGTTTTTTAATAGAATATAATACGGAGACAAAAGATTGTTATGCTTAGAAAGTTGATGGCCATCTTGTTGGTTGCCCTTTTGGTTGTTGCAGTGCTGTTTTTGGGGCGCAAGACCACCCATGAGGTCGACAAAGGGCATTTCCTGCCATGCGACACGGCCACGCTGAAAGGTGCCAAGCCCGTGGTACACATTTACATGGAGAACTCGGGCAGCATGAATGGTTATGTGACCACCAACTCACAGTTCAAGAACGCCCTCGGCCATCTTATCACCAAGGCCGACGGATTCTATAGCGGGACTCGCCTTGATTTCATCAACCAGGGCATCTACCACACCCCGATGTGCGACGATCTCGACAATTTCGTGCTCAACCTCAATCCCGTGTCGATGCAGGTGGGCAACACCAGTTCGACCGATATCAACAAGATTTTCCGCATGATCCTGGAGCACACCTCGCGCGACACCATCTCGGTGCTTGTGAGCGACTGCATGTATGATGTCGACAATGTGGGCAATCTGCTCTCCGCCGCCGCCAGCAGCACCACCGGCACCTTCATGAAAGCCATCCGCAAGGCCCGCGACGAGAAGAAGGAGTTCGCCGCCATCATCATGCAGTGCACCTCGGAGTTCAGCGGCAACTATTATGAGGGCAACCAGGCCATCCCCTGCCAGTCGGAGCGTCCCTACTACGTCATCGTCATGGGCAACCAGGAGCAGGTGAGGGATTTCAACGACCACATGGAACTGGAAGACACCTCGACGGGACTTCCAGGCCTGAAACACAAATTCATGCTCTCGTCAGAACCCACCTGGGAACTCGACAACATGACCGCCCGCACCTACAGCAGCACGTTCAACAACGCACTGCGCATACAGGCCCACCACGACGGGCTCAATATCCGCAAGATGACCATCGACCACGACCAGACCAACCTGAATTTCGCCGTCGGACTGGGCATCTCGAAACTTTTCGCCGATCGGTCGTATCTGCTTGAGAAAGACAACTACGAGATAGAACCCTCCAACTACAAGATCACCGATGTGAGTGACCGTGCGAAATTCACCGAGTGCGACTTCTTCCGCCATCCGATCACACTGCAGCTGGTCGTCCTCGGACAGAACTATGCGCCGCAAGTCGTCATCAAGCTCAAGAACCAGATTCCGGCATGGGTGGCGGAATGCAGTTACAACAAGCGCACCGGCTCACTCCCCCCGGCACACCAGTCGTATGCCATCCATGAGATGGTGGAAGGCATCTACGGCGCATTCTACAATGCCAAGGACAATGAGAGCCGTGAGCTCTTCCGCCTGCCGATCCATATCGATGCTTACGAGTAGGGGAGAAGAAACAATCCAATCAAAAACAATCATTTACTGAATATATGGATATCATCACTGAGATCATGGAATTGTTTGGGGCAGCATACCTCGGCGATTTCTCCAAGTACATGTTCATGTCGGGCGCTTACAGTTCGGTTTTCTACGTCATGCTGCTGCTCCCGATCCTCGTCGCCTTCTGTTATTACATCGTGCTCGACCATATCCTGCTGGCCCAGACCCGCAAATGGCTGATCATCGGAGCCGTCACCTCGGCCGTGGCAGCACTTGTGGGCGTGCTGATCGCCCATCAGCAAGTGGAAGGCTTCACGTTCTCGCAGAACATCCTCGAGGCAGGCATATCCTCAGCCGATTTCTTGTCGTTCGGCTTCATCGTATTCGCCTACAGCGCACTGTTCTTCTTCGTGTCATCCCTGATATTCAAGTCGTTCAGCAGCAGGTCAAGGAACATACCGTTTTAACCGGAATCTGATATGAGCAAACTATATATTTTCGGCATCGGAGGCACAGGGGCGCGCGTGCTGCGGTCACTCACGATGCTGCTTGCCTCGGGCGTGTCGCTCGGCAGCAAGATCGATACCGTCGTCCCGGTGATCATCGACCCCGACACCAGCAATGGCGACCTCACGCGCACCATCTCGCTGATGCACCTCTACCAGAACATCCGTCAGCACCTGTCGTTCGACAACAGGCCCGACAAGAAGGGCTATTTCAAAGTGGTCATCGACGACATGAACACCAACTTCAGGCTGCACCTCAACAATGTGGCCAACATGAAGTTCTCCGACTACATCGCCTACAACCGCTTCGCCAACGCCGGCCAGGCCGACAGCAACCAGGCCCTGCTGAGCCTGCTCTTCAGCGACAAGAACCTGGCCTGTCCGCTCGACGTGGGCTTCAAGGGCAATCCCAACATGGGCAGTATTGTGCTCAACGACCCGAAGAACACCGAGTCGATGATCTCACTGTTGCAGCATTTCCAGTCTGAGGACCAGCTGTTTATCGTGAGCAGCATCTTCGGCGGAACGGGAGCCGCCGGCTTCCCCCTCCTGCAGAAGACCTTCCGTGAGGCAGAGCGGCTCAACATGCCCAACTCTTCGGCCATTGCCAATGCCTCGATCGGTGCGGTCACCGTGCTGCCCTACTTCGGGCTGAAGGAGAACAAGGAGAGCGAGATCAACATGGAGACCTTCATCTCGAAAACCAAGGCCGCCCTGAAATACTATATCGGCAACCTCGATGTCGACCACCTCTACTACATCTGCGACTCCATCAAGAACCGCTACGACAATGTGGAGGGAGCCACCGACCAGCGCAACAAGGCCCATTTCGTGGAACTGGCCGCCGCCCTGTCGATCGTCGATTTCGCCAACGCCAATGTCGTGCACAACCGCATGCAGACCAGCACGTCGTATCGTGAGTTTGCCGTCAGAGCCGACGAGAACCCCCTGTCGCTCCACGACCTCTGCTCCTCCACCTTCGGAGCCATCGGCCGCGAGATGATGAGTTTCTATATCTTCTCGCGCTTCCTGATGGAGCATTTCGACCAGACCAAGAACTACGCCTGGGCCAAGACCCCGCAGATGAAGAACGTGAGCTACAACGATGCCTTCTTCGCCGACCTCAGGCAGTTTGCCGACGCCTACAAGAACCAGTGGCTCAAGGAACTCTCTGACAACCAGCGCAGTTTCCAACCTTTCGACCTCTTCGCCAACACCGACGACATCTTTGACACCATCATGCATATCGAACCCAAGAAGACCTCGATGCTCGGTAAACTGCTGGGCAAGAACCTCAAGGGCTATCCCGCCATCGACACCGAGATCTCCGACGTGTCGATGAAGAAACTCCGCGGGCTCGATGCCTACAACTATTTCATCACCGTGCATGAGAAAGCGATAGAGAATGTGATCATGAAGAAATACAATATCTGATTATGCCATACGTATTCCGATTCCATAAAGGCAGCGAGACGATAGAAGGCTGGCAGGAGACCAACCAGCTCGGCACGAAGGACATTGAGGCCATCGACGACCCCAATGGCGCCAAGGCCTCGCTCCCCATCACTTCGATACCCACCCCGTTTGCAGGTTTCGAACTGGCCAAGACAGCCTTCGGCTATTGTGCAGAGGCAGGAGTCAAAGGTTCGTCGATCTACCATAAGCTGGCGGCCAACGCCCTCGACGTGCTGGAGATCTTCTTCGGCTACCGCACCAAGTACGCGCGGCTCTTCCAGATCGTGACCTGGGACAAGACCAATGACCTGCAGCGACTGGCCTCCGACGGAGTGCCCGAGCATGCTGCCGTGGCCGCCACGCTCCAGCTCTTCCTCTCGCAGGATGCCCGGAGCTTCAATTTCGGCCGTATGCAGTATCTCTACATGCTCAACTACATCGGGCATGGTGCCGTGGGCCAGATCAATATCGTGGGCGGCACGTCGCCCACTTCTGTCAGTATGGCCTCGGCCAACGACCTCACTTATGTCGACGACGTGTATCTGAGCAACTACCACCTCGCTTTCCATCCCGACGACGACGGCACCTACCGCTCGCTGGTGGGCCGCGACAGGGAGTTCCGCGAGTTTGTCTACCTGCTGTCGAAGCAGCCTGAGTTCAACGCCCTCTACAGCGAGTTCCACGCCTACGTCGACGCCTGTTTCAAGGCCGACACCGACACTGAGTTCAAAAACCGGCTCAACGCTATGCAACCCGGTATGTACGGCAGCCAGTATCAGCCGCTGCTTGCCGGCAGCACCCAGCTCATGCTGCCCGGCGATATTCCCCTGATGTGCCTCTCCGGCGACCGTATCGCCCAGGAAAGCGACTTCCGCATCCTCTCCGAGGCCAGCGGCGAGCGCCTGCCCCTGGTGCTGCCCTCCGAACCCTATTTCGAGCCCGAGATGAAGTACACCACCTCGCTGTGGACCCCGCACCTGATGGCCCCGCTGTCCGACCGCCGCCCGATGGAGGAGCGCACACTGCCCTTCGACACCACGCAGTATCCCTATCTCACCACCGACGACGTGTTTGAGCCCTACCTGCTGAAACTCCCGTTCCCCATCAATGAGTCGGCTTTCTTCACCAATCTTTTCCGCGGTTCCAACCGCACGTCGGACGAGTGCCAGTATCTCCTGCCGCTGAAGCCCGAGATCCTGCGCTATCTCTCGGTGAAGACCCTCAAAGGCTATGCCGGCAACACGTCGAAACCCGTCTTCCAACTCAATGAGATGCCCGACGGCCGCATCCAGGCCGTCATCAATATCCCCGTGCAGCGCGGCCGCCATGTCACGCTTCACCGGGAGTATACCGCCGCCCAGGTGGACCCCGACCCCGACCGCCTCATCTGGCCCATCATGGAATGCCGCTTCGACCTCTTCCTCTTCCCCAGTTACCACATCGACGACCCCACGCTCGAGAAACCCCAGCGCATCTACGTGGTCGACGAGGACACTGCGGGCTACAAGAAGGAGCAATTCCAATATTCGGTCTATGCCTATCGTGAGCATGACGCAGAGCCCCTTCGCCACACTTTGGTTGAAAGAGCCGACAAACGCCGTCAATTCCTCACCTCCAAGTATTTCTGTCTCACCGAGGAGTTTGACTACCTCGTGGTGACCAACACCATCGCCAGCGGCATCCTGCTGCCCCTCTACCGCGATGTGCGCCAGGGCAGCAAAGTGTTCGACTTCGCCATCGACTTCGGCACGACCAACACCCATATCGAGTACAAGTCAGACACCGACGAGGAGGCCCAGCCCTTCACCGTCAGTCCCGACGAGGTGCAGGTGCTGTCGCTCAACTCCCTCTCGCGCCGCTCGGTCGAGATGATCGACCAGGAGGGTCTGGAGTCCTTCTATGGTGGTCCGGCCCAGGCTTTCATGCAGGAGTTCATGCCCGTGCACATCGGTCAGGGCGAGATCGCCCGTTTCCCCATGCGCACCAACCTGTGCTACCAGGCCGGTCACAGCGTCGAGGGCCGCGACATCTTCCCGCTGGCCGACTACAACATCGGCTTCCATTACGAGAAGGAAGACACCTACGACTATAATGAGACCCGTCCCGACCTCAAGTGGGACAGCAGCCGTGGCAACAACCTGCTCATCGAAGCCTATTTCGAGGAGATCCTCATGCTCATCCGCAACAAGGTGCTCCTCTCGGGCGGTTTCCTCAGCCGCACCGGCATCACCTGGTTCTATCCCGTGTGCATGCAGCCCTATCAGATCTCCAACCTGGAGAGCACTTGGAACAAACTCTGCCGCCGGCTCATCTCGCCACAGGGATACAAATTGCAAAAGGTGGCCGAATCGCTCGCACCCTATTACTATTACACCAAGAAAGAGGATGTCGATGCCGAGAGCCGTCCCGTCGTCTCGATGGACATCGGCGGCGGCACCACCGACTTCGTGGTCTACCACCGTGGCAACACCGCCGTGCTCATCTCCTCGGTCAGGTTTGCCGGCAATAACATCTACGGCGACTTCCTCGGCCGCGGACCCGAGTACAACGGTTTCGTGAAGGCCTTCGCCCCCGATTTCGACATGAAACTCCGCGACATCAGCGGCGTGAGCGATGTCTATGCCAAGTCGAAGCGCAATAGTTCGGAGTTTATCTCCTTCCTCTATTCACTCGACAGCAATCCGAGAATGCAGGGCAGGGGAGTGTCGTTCTCCGAGGAGCTGCGCGCCCATCAGGAGTTGCGCATCGTCTTGCTGCTCTTCTTCTCCGCCGAGGTGTATTATGCCGCCCAGTTGCTGAAAATGAAAGGACTCGCCACACCCGCCTACATCACCGTGAGCGGCACGGCCTCCAAGGTGCTAGGACTGATCGGCAACATCGATGCCCTGCAGTCACTCGCCACCCACATCTTCAACGATGTGCTCGGCGATGACGGCCGCGTGGAGCTCAAGCAAGTCGACAACCCGAAGGAAATCACCTGCAAGGGCGGCCTGAACATGAAACAGCGCTTCGTGGTCGACGATGTGGAAGCCATCACACAGTTCCGCACCGGATCTGCCACGCTCGACCGTCTCGCGCTGCCCCGCTATAAGGATGTCACCGATGCCGTGCGCGACGAAGTGCTCGCCGGCTATGGTGCCTTTGTCGACTATTTCTTCAGCCTCAACCAGAAATATAGCTTCGCCAAGTATTTCGGCGTCTCCAATGAGCGTGAGTTCAGCCTTTTCCGCACCATTCTCACTGAGAAAGCCGAACAGGACTTCAACAAGGCCATCGAGGCACGCCGCGACAGCATGACCGATGAGGAGAACCCCGAGTTGAAAGACTCCCTCTTCTTCATCCCCCTCACGGGAGGCATCAGCCGCCTTGCCCTTCACATCGCACAGAATCCCTAATCCACGGCCATGAACACAGTATTGTCATTATTCCTCTTCGCCGCAGCCATCGCCTATTTCGAGTATCGGTTGAGGAGCATCAACAAGGATGCCGAGGACGACCATAAAGGAGCATTCGACTTCTTCGCCACGAAGGAGGAACTCAAGCAAGAAATCAAACGGCTGATGGAGAAAGCCGGAGAAGACAAGACCGCCATGGAGGAACGCATGGCCTCTCTGGAGGAGAAAGCCTTCTTCGCCGCCGAGAACAAGCGCAAGGCGGAGGCGGCGAAGCAGCAAGCCCCGGTAGAGGATGCCGACCCGTCGCTCATCTATTTCCGCTGGCCTTCCGACGATGGCACCTTCGCCGATGCCCAGCGGCTTCGTGCGCAGAGCGAGGAGACCTATTATCTCTTCCGGCTCGACGAGAGCCGCACTCATGCAGAGTTCACTTTCGTCACGATGAGCGACACCCAGTTGAGCAAAGCCAACAACAGTTCGAAGAAATACATCGAGCGGGCCTGCAATTTCGTGGGTGCCAAATCCACGCAGTATGTCTGCACTCCCGGCAAAGCCCATCTTGAGCGGGGCCGCTGGATGATAGACCTCAAAGCCCGCATCGAATACAAATAACTTCCCGGCTTTCAGATGTATAAAAAAGTAGAGACGTCACATTGTGGCGTCTCCATTTTATGCGTTTTCATTTTATGCGTCTCCACATAATGCGTCTCCGCAATATGCGTCTCCACATTGTGGCGTCTCTACATTGTATCGCCCAAAAGATAGGTGATTAGTATTCCATCAGTGGCTCCAGCTCTTTGGCCTGCTCGATCATCTTCTCCACTTCCTTGAGGCTTGGCACGCGGTTGCAGAGATTCTTCTCGGCATTCACCTCCTCCAGTTTCGGCTGCAGGTTCTCAGCCTTCCTGTGGCGGAACTCCTTCACGGTGTCGACTCCGGCAGCCTCGAGCAGTTCGGAGAACTGCGGTCCCACGCCATTGATACGCATCAGGTCGCAGTGGTTGGTCCAGGTGAGGATCAGTTTGGCCGAGATGCCCGTCTCCTCAGCCAGTGCCTTGCGTCCGGCAGGTTTTGCACATTTGGCCAGGAGGTCGGCGTCGGTATTGATGCCAGCGGCCACGAGTTTCTCACCGTAAACGGGGCCGATGCCCTCGATGTCAATAATCTTGTACGTCATGTCTGTGATGTTTTATGGTTAATAGATGTGTTTTTTCATTCTCAAAGATAGTCATAATCATCGACATAGTGTCGAAAGTTACCCTTTTTATAATAAAATTTAACAAAAGAGTGGCTCCGACATGCCATTTGCTGCTGATTTTTTAGTATCTTCGTGGCGAAAAACCATTCTTTATCATAAAACAGACATATTTATGGGAATCGTAATAGGAATCGACGTGGGCATCAGCACCACCAAGATAGTGGGTGTCGAGCAGATGAAAGTCATCTCCCCGATGCGCATCACGGCCGCCGACCCAGTCACCTCGCTCTATGGTGCCTTCGGCAAGTATCTGTATGAGAACAAGATCCAGTTGACTGACGTAGAGCAGGTAGTGCTCACCGGCGTGGGCAGCGAGTACATCGACCGTCCCGTCTACGGTCTGCCCACCATCAAGGCCGACGAGTTTGTGGCCGATGGCCTTGGAGCCCGCTTCGAGTCCGGTCTCGACCGCATTCTGGTGGTCAGCATGGGCACCGGCACCTCTCTGGTGCTCTGCGATGGCGATGAGATCTGTCATGTCGGCGGCATCAGTATCGGTGGCGGCACGCTGGCCGGTCTGTCGCGCATCATGCTTCAGACCTCCGACATCAAACAAGTGGCGACGCTGGCCATGCAAGGCGATATTGCCAATGTCAACCTCAATATCGGCGACATCAGTGCCCATCCTCTTCCGGGTCTTCCACTCAATGTCACGGCCTCCCTCTTCGGCAATGCCAAGAGCGACGCCTCCCGTGAGGACATCGCCGCGGGCCTGATCTACACGGTGCTTCAGACCATCGGCAGTGCCGCCGTGCTTGCCACGCTCAACAGCGACATCCGTGAGTTTGTGATGATCGGCAATCTCACGCTTCTCCCGCAGTGCCGCGACGTCTTCCCGATGATGGAAAACCTCTACAAGGTGCATTTCCGCATCCCGAAGTACTCTCAGTTCTGCACGGCCATCGGTGCTGCCCTGGACTACATCTACAAGCAAAGAAACGCTGCGTCGGCCAAGTAATCTTGATTTTTATCGGCCACGGGCCGACCTCAATCTTCAATAATTCATGTTTCGGTAGTTAAAGACTTCTGAAAGTTAAGTCAATAATAAAAAATAGTTTTTATGGGAAGTTTTTTTGAAGAAATCTTGAAAGGCGGACTGGGCAGTGTGTTCGGTTCCGTATTGGGTGGCGGATCCTCGTCATCCAGAGGCGGCGGCTTGGAGGACATCATCAAGTCGGTGCAAGAGCAAATGGGCGCAGGGTCGTCCTCGTCAGAATCGGGCACGACCACCTCAGGCGGCAGTCTGAGCGACATCGCCAAGGAAATGCAGAGGAAAATGGGGCGAACGACCACTTCGTCGACGACCAGCGGTTCATCCCGCACTTCCAGCAGCTCATCCCGCACCTCCAGCGGCGGACTGAGCGATGTGGCGGAAGAATTGCGCCGCAAGATGGGAGGTCAGGCAGCTAACACCACCCCCAAGAAGAATTTCGACGTGGATGATGTGGAAGAGCCTGCTACCACGACCCAGAAGAAGACCACCAAGAAGTCGGGCAAGAAAGCCGATGACGGCGGACTGGGCAGCATCTTCGGTAATATGGGCATCGACATGGGCAACCTTGGCGGACTGGCAGAGAGTATATTGAAAACGATAGGTTTGGCCGGAAAATCTGTATGATTATGGAAAAGTTAGTCAATACAATCAAACTGATGGCAAAGTCGGGACTGTTCTTTGCCAATTGCGATGGTCAGGTGAGCATCCACGAGCGTGATTTCATCCACAATTTCCTCAGGAGCATCCTCGAGGTGGGAGAGATCGACGAGGCCTTGAAACTCGATGTGGTGGATACCCTCAACCACACCTATACCCTCGACGAGATCATCCGTGAGACCCAGAAACTTGTCGAGGGTTTCAACGACGACGAGCGCAAGGCCATCCTCGTCACCATGAGCGGTTTCATTCAGAAGGTTATCTCCTCCGATGGCCGCTTCGACCCCACGGAGCACGGCAACTACAACCAGTGGAAGGCAGCACTGGGACTGCAGTGAGCCCCTTCTGTCAGCAGTGAGCCCCTTCTGTCAGCAGCTGAGACGCGAAAAGTGCCCATAACTCACAAGAAAAAGGAGTTATGGACACTTTTGTAGTTTTATATTTGTCTATATCGGCAGTGCTTATCTCCCGATGCAGGCAGGGATGAATCTCTCAGTGACCTGATGCAGCAGATGGCATCCGAGGAGGATGGCGATGCTGATGGGGATGGCATTCCAGACCGTCGGCAGATAGGGCGTGGCATGCAGAGGGATGATAAACAGGTATTGGTAGCCGAGGGTGGAAATCAACGATTTTGAGAGGTCTGTCACCCATTTGCCTTTGACCGGGATCAACGAAGCCAGTGCAATCATCATCCATGTTCCGACGAAACCATTGAGCAGGAACAGAGGACCGCTGATATAGACCGAATACTCACCCAATCTGCATCCCTTGAAACTGACTCTTCCGTTGACGTATGTAAGGCAAGCTGTCACAACAAGACAGAGAACGAAAAATCCCATGTAAGTCATCCATTTCCCGCTAGTCGTATATTTGTTGATCAAGGACTTGCATTTGAATCCTACAAGGAAGAAAGGGAATGCCATTGCTCCCTGAACGGAATAGAATAGATCAACCCCAAACAAGACGTAGCCTGCATAAACGGCGGCTGGAACGATAATTCCGAGAATCTTCCTCCTCTCGAAAATGCTCAAATAAACATTGCACCAGAACAAGGCAAAAAGAAACCACACCACGCCATTGAACAAGTCGCCGTTGTCAAACATCAGGAGGAAATCGGTATAGATCTTTTCGCAGATCCAGAGAAGGAGACTCTCATGCTTCGTCGTATGCGGCAGGATACCAAAATGATACAAAGGAGTAAAGATCAGAATGAAGAGGATGTCGAAAAAGAAAGCCGGCACCACCATTTTCCGGGCGTAAGAGGCGACACCCCTCCAGAAATCCTCATGCACTTTGAAAAACATGCCGCTGATCAAGAAGAACAAAGCCATGTGAAACGCATAGATATACAGTCTCACCCCAGAGTCATGATCGAACAGGTGGGCATAAATCACCAAGAAGACACAAAGGATCTTGGCCCGGTCAATGGCGTGATTGCGCTGCTTGATAAAACTCATGTTTGATCATGAATGTAAATAAACTGAGACAAACATCCCCTCTCTTGGAGGGGCTTGGGGAGGTGCTTAAAAATCCATAGCCATGCGGCTGGATTCTTCTTCTGACAATTCGGTGACTCGGGTTGACATGACCCGGTATACTCGCTGGCAGAGGTTGATGACGGTGGGTCGGTGGGTAGTGACGATGCACGTCTTGTTGGGTCGCTGGCGGACGATGTTTTTCAGTACCATACGCTCTGTGGTGACATCGAGGGCCGAGGTGGCCTCGTCGAGCAAGAGGACAGGAGCATCCCTGAGTACAGCACGCGCGATGGCGATGCGCTGCGCCTGTCCCTCTGACAGTCCACGGCCCCGCTCTCCGATGTTGCTGTTGATGCCCTCCGGCAGCCGTTCCACGAAGTCCCAGGCACAGGCGATTTTCAGCGCCTCTACGATCTCTGCGTCGGTGGCCTCCTCGCGCGCCATGCGCAAGTTCTCGGCGATGGTGCCCGAGATGATGGTGTTGCCCTGCGGCACGTAGGCAAACAAGTGCCTCGTCTCGGCATTGAGTTCGATTTCCGTGCCATCCGAAGCCTTGATGATCGCCTCGCCCAGTTCGGGTTTGATCAGTCCGAGGATCAGACGGATGAGTGTCGTCTTGCCTTCGCCGGAAGGACCCACCAAAGCCACGATCTCGCCAGGCCTGGCCACCATACTCGAATTGGTGATCACATGGTTGCCTTTCACGTAGCCGAAATCCACGTCCCTCATCCTCACCTCGAAGCCGTCTGTGGCATAGCGGTCGAGTACGGCACTCTCGGCGATGTGCTTCTCCTTGGGCAACTGCACCAGCTCCCTCACACGGTGAGCCGAGACCGAACTGTTGAGGAAGGCCGGTATGATGCCGATGACGCTGCTGAAAGCCCCTGCCAGAGCAGCCCGCTGCTGCAGGAACAACGTCATCGTGCCGTAGGTGATCTGCCGTGACCACAACAGGTAGAGACAATAGCCGAAAGCCGTGAACTGCACGAGCATACCCACCACCGACATATAGACGTTGGTCTTGATCGAGAACCAGTTGTATTCCAAGCTGATTGTCTTGAATTTCTGCTGCCACTCCCTCAGTTTCCGGCTATACTGCCCGAGGATGCCGAACGACTTGATGGTGTCCATGTTGTAGAACGTCTCCACCTCGAAGGTCATCACCTGGCTGCTCATTTCGCGCACCTTCTTGCTGTATTCGCGCTGTTTCTTGATCACATAGCGCGAGACGATCAGCATGAACGGCGCACTGGCGAAAGCCAGCAGGGCCATGATGGTGTTGTAGTGCATGATGACCGCCAACGTGGCGAAGAACTGATAGATCGAGATAATGATCGACGGCAGCCAGCTGATGGCATTGCTGCTCACTGTCCCCACGTCGCCCGTGAACCGGTTGAGCACGTCGCCGTTGCTGTATTGGTTGATGGCCATCCAGTCGGCGTCGATGATCTTGTCGAAGATGTCGCCCTGTATGTCGTTGTTGATGTAGATCTGCAGCTTGAGTGTGATGCGCCCCAGCACGTTTCCGATCACCAATCCGAAGACCGAACTGCCCACCATCACGAGCACCATGATCCACAGTTTGGTCACCTGATATCCCGTGATGATGTCGATCATGTATTTCCCAGCGATGCTCCCCACCAGTCCCAGTGTGGTGCTGATGATGCCCAGAATCAGGTAAAACAGGATTGCCCCTTTATAGCGACGACTGTAAGTGAAGATCCACTTCCAGTCGTCCCATATCTCGCCGAAAGTGCCGTTTCGCCATCGTGCGATCAGGATGTCCAGCGTCTCAAACGACGTGCTCCTTTGCTGTTGGTTGACTTGCTCTTCTTCAAACATAGATCAACTTTTAGGATGAATCAAAGAGTAAAACTTGAGAATAACCGGACGCAGCGGGATGACCTTCAACCATGTGGTGGCGAAGAATCGCCACCAGCGGTCTTCCGGCCCCACCCAGCGCCCTTTGCGCCGTACGCTTTTCACGACGGCGAACACTCTTTCGGTGTCGAGCGGTCCTTCTGTTACGGTCTGTGCATCGCCGATGAGGTAGACCCCCTCCTCGCGCACCCATCGTATGCGGTGCATGACAAACTGCCCCGTAGGCCGTTCGTAGAACGCCATGTCGCCTCGCTTCAGCGGTCGTGTGACCGGTCCGATGAGGATGCTGTCGCGGTGATGCACGAGAAATGGCGCCATGCTGCTGCCCGAGATCATCAGACTCACCTCATGCCCCTCCCGCACCATTTCGCGCAGGGTGGAGATGTAGGCCCGCGTGTCGATCTCGCGCATCTACTTGAAGTATTCAGGAGTGATGGCCTTCACCAGTTTGCAAGGTGTGCCGTAGGCCAGGTATCCGTCGGGAATGTCCTCCGTCACCAGGCTCCCAGCGCCGATGAAGCACCATTTGCCGATTCTCACGCCCTGGATGATGGTGCTGCTCACGCCGATCCAACTACCCTCGCCGATGCTGACGTCGCCGCACATCGTCACCCGCGGTGCCACGTGAACGAAATCCTCGAGCACGCACTCATGCTCGAGGATCGCCCCGGTGTTGACAATGCAGTGGCGCCCGATCTTGGTGTCAGGCTGGATGACGGCAGCCGGCATGATCACCGACCCCTCGCCGACATTGACGCAGGGAGCGATGATCGCCGAAGGATGGATCACCCTGCCATACTCCACGTTGAGGTCGGCCAGACGCTCCACGATGTTCTTTCTCAGCAGGCTTCTGCCTATGCTGATGATGATGGGCGACTGACCCTCGTAGTGATGCCCCACGCGGAATCCCATGTAGTTCTTCAGGTCTTTGTTGTCGTCAAAGAATCCTGAGATCTCTATTCCATTCGCTTTCAAGATGCTGGCAATCACTTTGCCATGCCCGCTAGCTCCGTATAAAAACATTTTTTCTCAATTTTTAATTTTCAATTTTCAACGTCTCATGATAGAAATCATAGAGGCACTGCCATACGTAGGACTGCTCAAAGCGGTCGCCGATCATCTGACGGGCGTTTCCCGCCATGCGTAGTCGATTCTCCGGCTCGTTGATCATCCTTTTCATGGCGTGGTAGAGCGCCTCAGTGTCCTTTGGAGGTATGATCAGTCCGTTCTCCCCTTCGACGATAATCTCCCTCGACCCGTTGATGTCCGTAACGATTGAGGGAAGGCTCATCGCCCCCGCCTCCAGCACGGTGTTGGGGAACCCCTCCCGGTAACTGGGCAGCACAAAACAGTCGGAGGCAGCGTAGTAGGCCAGCAAGTCAGTGCCCCGCTGCATGCCCACTGCCTCAATCCTCGGGTTCTGGTCGATGATCATCCGGCTCCTTTCCGAGATCGGGTCCACGTCGTCCTCATTGGGTCCCACGATGAAGAGCCTGATGTGGTCATACTCTTTCGCCAGCAGTCGGAACGCCTCGCAGAGTTCGTCGATGCCCTTGTCCTTGCCGATGCGCCCCACGAAGGTGAACGTCACCATGTCGGGCTTGATGATTTTCTCGGCGGTGCCCATCACTCTCGCTCCCCGGTCGTAGTAGTCCATTTTCACCCCTCGGATGTTGCCGTTGCCCAGCACCCGTACATCCTTCCTGGTGATATGGCTGCCGATGAGGTCGAGTTTCACCCCCTTGCCCTCGGCGATGACATGTGTGGCGCAAGCGCAGGTGATGGCATCCGTCAGCATCAGCACCTTCTGCAACAGTCCGGTGACGTAGGGGAAGATCAGCCCGGTGAACGTATGTATCCTGACCGGCACCCTTGCCACCCACGCCGCGATCATGCAGAGCAGTCCGGCCTTGGGTGTGATGGAATGCACGATGTCGGGTTTCTCCTTGCGGAAGACCCTGATCAGTTGCCAGAGCGCCACCGTGTCTTTCCACAGCGAGATATGTCGCTCCATGGGGATACGGATGGCCCTCACCCCCTCGCGCCGCTCCACCTTGTCGAGCAGTTCACCCGGTGACGACAAGGCCACCACCTCGTATTCTTCCGACATCTCGCGGAGAAGACCCTTGCAGAAGATGTCGAGCGACAGCGGGATGGTGGAGGCGCGTATGATTTTTTTCTTGGTTTTCATATCAGTTTGAGTAAGAGAGGAATCATATTCGACAGGAATCCGAAAGCGTAAGCGATCAGGATGGCGATACCGACCATTTTCTCATGATTGATCCAGAACCGCTTTTTCATGAAAGGATAGATCATCACCACAGGCATGATAAACCATGAGATCTGAGCGAAGCGGTTGGAGTATGGCGCACGGATGATCAGAATCCAAAAAGCGTTGCAGATGAGGAAAGTGTTGAAGATCCAGTGGTAGTATTCGTCCTCGAACTTTCTCTTCAGGATGAAATAGGCACCCATGGCCACACCCAAACCACTATAGGCTATGAAATCCCACCGGAACGAGCGGGCGACCATCAGTCCGTCGCTCATCATTTGCTGGTCGGAGTAGTTGAGGTAGGCCGTGAATTTGTTGTCGCCGGCCAGACTCGTAGCGTAGCTTGCCAGAAATTCCTGGATCTGGTTTCCTGCGACAAGGGAGATGAAGATGCAGGCGAACCAAACCATGATGTATGTACGGCAGTGGTTGACAAACCAAGCCAGAGTGGCAGCTCCGAGCATCAGGTATATGGAATTGTGGATGCCAGCCCCCAGGAAGGCGATGCCGGCCATCACTGGGATGTTGTTGGGGTAGGTCATCGCAAGGATGAATAACGAGGCCCCCATGCCGTTGCGTACGCCATTCACACCGTATGTCCAGAAGGTGAACATGCAGATAATGACCAGAAAAGGGATATAGTTGTATTCACCGAAGATCCTTCTCATGGCCAGCCACAGTGCCCCCACATATACAGTGGCGCACAGCAGGAACAATTGGTTGAGGTTGCCGAATTTGACAAAAAACATCATCAGGATGTCCCAGAGCCACTCTTTCGACCTGATCCAAAATAATCCATGGGAATTAGTCTTCAGTGCCTTGAATTCAGCCGCATAGTTCATGGTGTCGCCAAAGGCTCCGCTGATTGGGCGTAAGCCCATGAAGAGGATGAGCACAAGCGCCACCAACATACCAAGAACTTGATTGACCGCCACGACCCTATTGTCAAGTATGGTTCCCTTCATGCATAAGATGAGCGCCCAGATGATAAGGAAGAACACGCCATAGTGGAAATAATTGGCGTAATCCCAAGGTGAGATGTAAAAAATTTCGCTCATCTGCTTATTTGTTGTTTCTGGTTTTGTACATAATATAGAGATAAAGAGCGACCCCGAAAGGGATAGCCCCTACAGTCATCACTTTTTTAGGCGACTCCTGGATGAAGTTGCGGTTGCGGATCATGATACTGCTCGACACATAGTGGATGCACTCGATAAACCTGCGCTTCCATGTAGGAGCCAGTTGCATGGCCGACTTGCGGAGGAAGGCGAAACTACGCGGATTCCTGATGTATTGGCGGAGCATGTTCATGCTGGAGCCATCCGCACGATACTCCACCTTACAAATAGGCTCATTCAGGATCAACAGCTCATAGTCCTGGTCGATGAGTTGGTAGATGTAGCCTAAGGAGAGGTATTTCTCCCCCTCGAAGACGGGATATTCAGGATATTGCCTGATGACCTCAGTGCGGTAGACTAGTTTCTTGTCACCTCTGCCGCCATTACTGTAAAAGAGGTCCAACCGGGTGCTTCTGCGGTCCCTTGGCAGTTCTGTGCCAATCACTTTGTTGTCAAAAGTCACGTCCAAACCAACGATACCAGCATATTTGTCAGAACCGTTTTCTCTCCAGAAATTCACGATTTTCTCCACGGCATCATCAGGCATGTAGTCGTCAGAGTCGATGCAGGTGTTCAGTTCCGTCTCGATCAGGCTGTAAGCCGTATTATGCGCCCCATGCATGCCCTGATTCTCCTGATAATGATAGATGATGTCCACCTTTCCCTCGGTCATCCATTGCTCCACCAACTGGCGAGTTCCGTCTGTGGAACCATCGTCGATGATGAGCCATACGAAATCTTTGCACGTCTGTCGGCAAAGTCCCTCATAGCCCAAATGCAAGCAGTAGGCACGGTTGTAGGTGGGGGTGAAAACGGTCAGTGTCGGCATGATAGAGAAGAAATGTAGAATTTTTGTAGCCATTCAGCATTTTTCTGAATGTCGTAACCCCTCTCCTTGATGACAGAGGGGTATTTCGTTCTGTGAATCATTTTGTCTTTGAGTTGAAGAGCCATATCCGCCCATGAATCAGCGTTGTCCTGAAGAGATTTTGCGGTCACCAAATCGGTGAGAATGGCCTCTTGGGGAATGCAGTCTGAAATCAGGCACGGGATGCCCGTGCATTGTGCTTCGATCAGCGTGACGGGCAGGCCCTCAAACAATGAAGGGAAAACCAACAGATCAGAAGCTTGCAGCAAATGACTCACGTCGCTTCTTGTGCCAAGAAACCTGACGTTTCCCTGCAGTCCCATTCGCTGGCATTTTCTCTCCATATCGCTTTTCAGTTTGCCATCCCCAATGAGAAGGAGAATCGAATCTGGCATCCGCTTTTGGATTGCATAGAACACGTCAATGAGAAAAGATTGGTTTTTTACTCTTTGGAAACTGCCGACATGACATACGACAAAAGTGTCCTGCTCTATTCCCAATTCACCCCTCTTGCTAGCCCTGTTGTCCCCATGAAAGAGAAAACCGGCAGTATCTATTGCATTCCTTTGCGTGATAGCGGATTGTGCCCCTATTTTACCGAAGAGCCATTCGGCAGCAGCTTGTCCGCAAGTGAAGCGGTGAGTCAGATATGGCCGCATACGACGCTTGAAGACATTACGTATGATCCATTTCATGTCCACAGGCACCTTGCTCATGTGAGCATGGCCGATAATCACCGGAATGTGTCTTTTGGCCGCCTCTTTGTAGAAGAAATATCCCAGTTCGGAAATATGTCCATGAATAATCTGGTATTCAGGGTGAGCATCAAAGAAGTCAGCTATCTGTTTTTGGTATTTCCAGAATGTCAGGGGCCGGATGGGCATCATTCGATAGATCTTGCCACCCAATGAGAGAATCTCATCCTCGAAAGCCCCTTTTTCCTTGCGATGAACCACGAAATCAAATTGTACCTTACTCCTGTCGATATGGCGGTAGTAATTCATCACCATCGACTCCAGACCACCCCGGTTCAGGATGGTGGTGAGCATGAGAACTCTGATCATTTTGAGAATATTGATTTTACCTTCTCCGTGAAGGAGGTACCCAAGAATCGGTGGATGAGTCTTTTCATCTTGATAAGCCAAGGCGAGTTGTTGTCCGCCCATGTCTTGGCATACCAGTGGATGGTGCGGGTGTTTGGCGTTTTTCTCAAGACTCCGGTGATGTCGTCGAATGGGTTGAAAAACTCATTCGGATAGATGGTGATGCCTTCTACCGTCTGCAACTCATCAGCAAGCCGGAGCCCTTTGTCTTGCATCATCCCCGTCACCATCGGAATCATGGTGAACGGATTGCGTGTCCCGTCAGGCAAATAGAAATACAACTGCTTATAATGTTCTAAGATCTCAGCATAAACGGGATTTCCCTTCTCTGCTCCTATTCCTAATCCAGGAGCAATGGCAGGAATGCTACTTCCACTTTTCACGTTATCCAGTTCAAAACCCATGAAAGCCCCTCGGCTGATGATGTCGTCCATCGGTCGAATCACCTCCACGTCCGTGTCAAAATAGACGCCGCCAAAATGGTAAAGAATCCAAAACCGAGCATAGTCGCTCACAAAGGCATATTTCTTCGCTGCATAAGCATCCCTTGTATAAGGAATACTATTCACGTCGAAGTTGTCCTCATTCCACTCCTTGATCTCGTAGTCCGGGAAATATCGCCGCCAGCTCTCCATATATTTGATGGCCGACGGGGGTAGGGGATTCCTGCCAAACCAGCAGTAATGTATCGTATTGGGTATCATGCTAAATGTTCAATGATTTTGGCATATCGTTCATTGCCATAGTCGTGGCCGAGCAAGTATTTCCGGATGGCATCCTGCTTCACATGGTCTCTGATGAAGGCTGCCATGCCGTCGGCGCAACCCTCATTGTCCATTGGGACGATGACACCGTCTACCCCGTCATTGACCTGACTGGCCGCCGTGGGGTAGCTGGTGATGACGACTGGCTTGCCCAAAATCTGCGCCTCGCGCACCGTCACGGATTTCCCCTCATAGCGCGAAGGCTGGGCATAGATGTCACAGTGCAAGATGTAAGGGTATGGATTCGACTTTTTCCCAAGGATGATGACATGCTTCTCCATGCCTTGCTCGGCAATCCTTCGACGGATCAGGTCTTCGTCGCCGCCGAATCCGATGATGAACCATTTGACGGGAATGCCTTTTTTGACCATCCTGCGGCAGATGTCGGGCACGTTGTCGTAGTTCTTGGCCTCCGTGAAACGCCCTACTGAGAGAACACATACCTCGTTTTCCCTACAAAGCATCTCCCTGTCGATCTCCTCTTTGGAAAGGGCTTTGGCACGTTCCCAGACAAAGTCAGGCGACAGGATATTCTCCACCACCATCACCTTCTCTCTCAATTGAGGATGAACGGTCAGGAAAGCCTTGGCCGCCTCTTCCGAGATTGCTGCGATGCGGTCATATCCGTTCCAGACGGGGAATTCCGCCGCCGCATTGGTGTCGATTCTCGTGTAGTCCGTATGGATCCACGCCACTTTCTTCTTGGCCTTCACCTTGCGGAGCACAATGCCGTGAGGCATCAGGAAACTGATCGCCAAGTCATATTCACCAAACCTTTCGAGAGACGGCAGATAGGGACAGACCGCCTGGTCGACATAGTGGAAAATCGCTGCTCCGTCCTTTGGCTGCTTGCGGTGGGCATATTGCCGATACTGCCATTTTGCTTTCAGCCGGGCATAAGCTATTTTCCAATATCCATCTTTCAACACCTCTTTGACCGGCCGCTCTATCTGGGCGTATTTCGGTACCTCGGGTAGCAAGTTCACCTCCTTTGGAATCATCCCCATCAGTTCCCCCCGATGACTGTAGACGAACAAGTCCACTTCCACCCTGGAATAATCCAGCGCATGGAGCAACCCGATGAGGCTCATCTCAGCTCCTCCGATCTCCAGGTAGTGAATGGCGATGAACAGCCGTTTATGCATGCAATTACTCAATTTCAGATACGGTCATTCCTGTATTGTCGGCTATGTCTTTCCCTGCCTGAATCCTATGACATATTTAGCGAACGGCAGGAAGCTGATGGCATAAACAATCACAAAGCTCAGGACAGCCGTAAGAATCACGGTGAGAAGAATCTGTGCGATCCCTCCATATTGCGCAATCACGCTCCATTTCCAAAGTATCTGTCGCATAATGATGATATGGACGAAATAGATGCCGAAACAACAATTGCTCACTAAAGCTATCATCTTGGATGAAGATTCCTTGAATGACTGTTGGAAAAGCAGGAACCATCCCATTGCCATCATGGCAGTGAGGATGCTCAGATACCAGAACGAGCGATAGAAATCGACGGGTATATGGCTCGTTTTCACGTAAATGGCAATGAGAAGAGGAATGACCAGCAGGAATGCGATGAGATAGAGACGCACATTTTGATGGTATTTCCGAAGGTAATAGCCCAAGATGAAATACCCGGCAAAGCCACTCTCGTAATACAGCAATCCAGTCTTGGTGTCATTGATGCAAAGGACACCCTCCAAAAGCGGATAGCACATCGTGATTCCCCAAAGAGCCAATACGAAGGCCAGTTCTTTTTGAGAAGCTTTGAGCAGCCATGGAGAAATGATAGGCGCAAGAAGATACAGTCCGATCAGCGTATACATAAACCACATGATGCCGTTGCCTTGGGCACAAATCGGAATCGAGGCGATGCTCCTGACGGCTTCTGTTGGTGATACACCCTGTTTGGTCCAAATCATAGTCAGGAAAAACAAACTCCAGAAGACCGTGGGGCCAGCGACTTTCCCCATCCGATGGCGCATGAAATCCTTCAAGCCCTGCTGAGTGGGAAGCAAGAGCGCACCGCTCACCATGAAAAACAAACCGATTCCAGGAGCTGTGAGGAAGCTGATACTGGACAAGACGAGGCCATCTGTGTCAATACCAGGCATCGGTGAATGCATGCAGATAATCATCAGCATCGCCAGAATACGGAGATGGTCCAAATAGCCTATGCGCATATTGTTATTTCTTGCCAAATAATAATTTTGCTAAGAGTGGACTGATGCATAATACTTTACTCACCAGCAGGCACACGCCAATAACCATCAGGGCAATTGATATGGAGAAGAAAAGCTCAATAGTGGCATTTGAGTTGTCCTTGAAATAAACACCTATCATCTCCAGATTTCTTGGTAAGAAAAAATAGTGTAGAAGATATATGTCTAACGTGTGCCTGCCGATATATTGCATCCATCGGGAAATATTCTTGTTTGCAGTGAACCATTCCTCGTGGATTCTGAAAACCGTAAAAACAATGACCACACCCAGGAATCCAAGGATGCAGAAAGAGAAGGTAATCGATGAGCTTAGGGGGTTGAATATGTAAATCAAGATGAAGGTAGACACACATATAGCCATCAGCCATGGATTGTCTGTGATGGACACAAAGGTTTTGTAAAATTTTCTCACCATCGTTCCGAAAACGAAAAATGCGTAGTATTTCCATTGTGGAATACCAATGATGCTATAAATCCTCTGGTGATGAAGATCATCATCATGGATGGTGTAGTAATGAAAACCTATGATGGCTAAGGTCAGTGTGAGGACGATGATGTCCTCGTTGATCATCGCTTTCAACAAGCGAGATATCCTAATAGAGACAACGTAGAATATGAAATATGCAAATAACGTGTAAGTAAACCAGTAACCAGATTTGTTGTGGTCGATGGCAGAGAGAATATCGACGTGAAAAATGTAAATATAGAGAAAGAAGAAGATAAGAGTTGAAATGATCTGGACTTTGAATTTGGTAAACAAAAACGTAAGGGCTGTCTTGTTGTTCCAATCCCGGTCTTTTTTGTACAGCACCCATCCGCTGATAAAGAAAAAAAGCGGCATCCGGAATTTGATGAAGATTTCGTTCATGCCAGTAGTATCCTGGTAGCCAAAGAACTGAATATGGCTATATACGACCAGAAGCATGGTAAACCCACGCAGGGCATCAATAAATGCAATTCGAGGCTTATGATGAGTTGATGTGGCGCTCATGACATTGCAATTCTGATAAAAGGAACGTCACCTATTTTCGCTGCATATAAAGGGAATGCACTGGGGTATAATCCATTTCCTATGATGCTATACACCTTTATTGCTTTAGAGATGTAGTGGTAATCAAGAAATAGTTTCGAAACAGATTCAAGTGATACCTTGTCATGATTCCCTATATGTGCAATATTCCCCTGCACTATTTTTATTTTTTCATTGCTTAATTGGGCGAATTTAGAGAACTTATTACTGTCAGTAAATAGATATGTATCAAGTCCTTCATGCTTTTTTATTATCTCATTGATTTTCATCATAAGATTATTTATCAATTTGCTTTGATCAGGTTGAGATAATGCTTCAAATCCAGCTGCCTTTTCTATATTTTCTCCTAGTAAATTAACGATTCTTACATGGATAGCTATATATGATTTAGACGGACACTCTCTTTCTCTTATAATCTTTTCCAAATACTCAGAAGGCTTGAATAGCTCTTTGTATAAAGATTTGAAAGAGAACGACTTGCTGTATCTTTTGTTGATGAGATCCAACGCATCAGTCATGCAATAACAATGCCTTTCATTATTCCTGGCATAGAATAGATTTTTGCTGTTTACTATTTCAGGAATTGATGCTGGAAAATGGTAATAAGGACTCTCAATTGTCCAATCATATAAATTGGGAACTAAAAAATCCTTTAAGTTGAAAGGTGATGTAAAAAAAATCTTGAAATCTTTTCCAGTTGCTTTTGATAAAGCGTACAAAGTGACAATACCCTTAAGCCTGTCAAACAATCCATTAGAGCCGAAATGTCCATCAGCCATGAAAATAATACAATTGTTTCTTTGGGTTTTGGTTTTGTAAGGTCTGTAATACTTAAAAATAAGAAGCATTTGCCTTCTTTTAATAAGCAAAGTAGGAAAGAATTCGTTAACTATACGATTTCGTTTCATGGTTCTTAAGAATTGCTTCTATATTATTTCTGTTATTAAACGCTTTAAAAAACGTCTGTTCTTATGCTTATTTAATCTGTCTTTAATAAGAGTATAAATACCATGGTAATCTTTGCTGAGTATAAGTCTAGTGTTATTACTACATTCTCTTTTTTCATAAAACAGAGCCATTCGGATAAACGTTTTCCGATTTTGAAATTCTGAATATAAGAAAGTCGTTATGTCTTTTTCTTCTTGGTGAAGGTATTCAATTCTTTGACTTATTTCAGAAAAAAGATAATTTCTGTATTCTGTAAAAAGAGGACCATATCCTTTTGAATAATTATAATGGTCAAGCAATTCTAAGCGTATGTCGCTAAATGTCAATAGTTCATTCAGCCTAGGATTGTATTTGCATGTTATTCCTCCGAATCTGTAAATGTAAACCGTTTTATCCGTAATGTAAATGTTGTTTAGAAATGGATGTAATTTTAGATTAAAAAACTCATCTTCTCCTATATGGCCAATTTCTTTAGAAAACAAATCAGTTTCTTTGAGAGCTTTATCTATCGTGCTTTTCCGATAAATTTTCCCCCACATACTAACAGGCAAAATATTAATGCCAAAATAGGAAATATAATAATTTTCCCAAAGATCAGGAAGGGTTATCTTGGTATTGATCATGTTTGAGGGACAAGATGAATAGCTCCTTAGAAAAAAGCCTATTTTTCTTTTAGTCTGACCAATAACGATATCTACATTCTCTCTCTCTATTATTTCATGTAAGTATGATACGGCATTTTTAGGTAAATAATCATCAGAATCAACAAACATGATGTATTCCCCTTTTGCTATTGAGTGTCCGTCTCTTCGCGCAAAAGCAACCCCTTCGTTCTTCTTGTTGATAATAGAGATTCTATTGTCTTTGTTCGCATAATCTTGAGCAATTTGCAAGCTGTGATCAGTACTTCCGTCGTTGACTAAAATCACTTCTAAATCGGAGTAAGATTGCGACAAAATACTCTTTAAGCATTTTCTTAAATGCCGCTCTTGATTATATATAGGAACAATGACGCTTGTCATGAGATTTATGTCAAATAATAGATTATTTGATATTCAAATAACCGACATTCATGTTCATTAATTAATCTATGAGGCGGTAGAATTTGTCGATTTCCTCCGTATTGCCTTTTTTTTCTTGCCTCTGATAAGAGACGATGGAGTCATAGAGGCTTTTGTCTTTCAGCAGTCGCTCGATGGCATCGGCCACGGCGTTGGCATCCTGCTTGACAACGAGACCATTCTTACCTTGCACCATCTGATTATAGACGGCATCAAATTCTGTCGTCACCACAGGTTTGTTGAGGATTCTTGCTTCAGCGATGGAGAGTCCATAACCCTCATGGCGTGAAGTCTGTACGTAGATGGTGCAGTGAGCGTAATAGGGGTAGGGGTTTGGTGTTGTACCTAATAGGATAAAAGTATCCTGAAGATGATGCTCGGCTATATATTTTTCCATTTCCGGGCGATAATCCCCTTTGCCAATGGCATACCATTTGAATTTGATACCACGTTCCTCGAGGATCTTACAGGCCTCAAGGCTGATATCATACCCTTTTTGATTTTTGTTGAGTCTTGCCACGGTCAGAAGGCAAGGCATATCGCAGTTCATCTTGCCATCAAAAGACTCGCTCGCCATCTTCTCCATGAGTTTGGCATCCTGAATGTCCCAGATTGTGGTTGTATGTTTTGTGCATTCAGGAAAAGTCTCCAGAAAGGCTTGGCGTGCAGAATCTGACACAGTGACAATATGATCTATGGCACCATAATAATCTTTCAAGATGTCATAGTTGATGCCTTGTGGGCGGAAGCTCACATTCACCCATGCCATCATTTGTTTTGCTTTTACTTTGTCAACCACATAGTATGTGGGCACACCCTGAGCATAACCAATAGCCGCATCATATAACTTCTCATTTTTCGGAATGCATCCAGAAATATATTGCCAGAAAAGCCTTGCTTTATCCGGGTGCGTGGGATTGCCTCGCCTGATAGCCAACGAATATTGCAATCGGGCCAATAGCTTTTTGAAATCAAAGGAAAACAGTTGTCGGACAATGTTTTTTTCAGAAAATAGGGTATAGCTCAAGGGAGGTAGGATATGGACCTCTTCGGGCACATACCTTTCCAGCTCTCCACCGTAGCTGAACAATTGCAAATCCACCTCAAACTTTGAATAATCAAGCAATGAGAGCAAAGTTACGAGGCTTTTTTCTGCTCCGGCAGACCCTAAAGAATCGATGACAAAAAGCAGTTTCTTTTTCATCCGACTGTATCTTCAATATATTTCACGACTCTCTCACAGGCATGACCATCCTCATAGGAACCAATCTTAGTCATGAAAGCTTCTAAATCGTGGTGATAAATTGAAAAATCGAAGGAATCAATGCACTTGGTTAATTCCACATTGTTCATTGTCTTTGGAAAAGGCAGCGCATTGATGTCAAAATACAACCCTCGGTCATTTCGGGTATAATCCTCCAAATCAGGCACATAGAGAATGCATGGCTTTCTAGTGAAAGCAAAATCAAAAATCAAGCTTGAATAGTCTGAGATGACCACATCTGCAATGAGCAAGAGCTCCTGGATGTTGTCATAGTCTGTGGCATCCAGAATATATGGCTTGCCTTCAGAGATCTGTTTCGACAAGTTGACCAGGTGTGGATGTAAGCGCAGGATGATTTTCCAGTTACCACTCCATTTTCTTTCCAGGGAGTCCCGGAGTTGGATGAAATCAATATCATAGTATTTGAGCGTGTTGTCTTTGCGGAAAGTGGGTGCATATACTAACACTTTCTCCTTAGTGTCAATACCCAGCTTTTTTTTGCATTGATTCCGTAAGTTCTCATTCTGCTGGATCAGCATATCCATTCTCGGTGTACCAGTAGGGATGATTGGACCCTCGTACCAGAAAGACCGACGGAATATCTCTGTGCTTTTCTCACAACCAGAGAGGAGAGCATCGATTTGTTGCGAGTCTTTTTTCGCCATTTCGATATAATTTGCAGGGAGAGTGCTCACTGCGTCTTTCTCTATCATTTTCAGTCGCAGGCTGCTGTGCCATGTCTGGATATACAATTGTCCCTTACGTTTCCTGAAATCAGCCGTCATCCTGTAGTTGGTTAAAATCACCTGACAGGTGGATAGCTCATAGAAATAACGCAACGAACGGTATCTGACCGTTCTCGCCTTTATGTTTTGATGATCCTCTGGCTTTGTGAAAGCCCAAATGATATCCCAATCTTTTCTGTTTTCTGCCAGATATTCACTGATATACAGTGGATTGCATCCATATTTCTCCCCATAGTAACTCATGAAGAGAATCTTTTTTTCCTTGATAGGAAGGCAGCGAAAGATTTTGCAAAGGATGGAAGATGGACTCATTTGGTTTTTATTCGGTTTTTAAAAGCACCAAAGACGTAGTAAACAGATATTGCCCATTGGCCAAGCTGGGCTGACCGATAAAGTCCTTTGCTGCTTTTTGTGGTTTGGAAGATACCGCCATATTTGTCCATGGCATATTTGAAATACTCACCGTATGCTGTTGAGAGGTCTTTGCGCCGTCCTTTCTGGTGGAGGTAAATCAGCAAAGTGAGCTGTTTGAGATAGTTGTCGGCGAGAGTCTGCACAAGATGTGGATACTTCTGTTGTATGTATCCCAATCTCTCCTCATATCCTCTCATCAGGTCGAGATTCCTTAGTGAGATAACAGAGGAGATGCTTCCAGGGCGTTGCCAGTAGTAATGGTTTACTGAGGTCAGAATGCCGATTTTCTCACATTCATCCACGATTAGATGCTGCCAATACATATCCTCAAAATATTTTCCCTTCGGAAAAGGGTATTTTTGGACTATTGAGGCCAAGTATAGTTTCCCCCATGCGAAGTTTTTCAATGCTCCGTCATTGATGAGGCTCCCCATCGCTTCTTCCCGAGTCATGCAGAAGGGGCTCCTGTCAGGACCAAACCATCGATCGTCGGTGTATTCTTTCCCTTCTTCAGTGTAGATTATCCTAGATTGAACTATTTGGCATCCCTCTTTCTCCGCAAATTGATAGAGACGTGTGATGGCATGAGGTGAGATCCAATCGTCGCTGTCAAGGTAATAAATGTATTTTCCTGTAGCTATGGCTGTTCCAACATTGCGCGCATCAGATAAACCGCCATTCTCTTTATTGATAATGATGGCGTCAGGGTATAGTTTTTGGTACTCCTCGCAAATCTCCAATGATCGATCTGTTGAACCATCATTCACTAATATCACCTCCATGTCAGCTGTATATTGGACAAAGAGGCTATCAAGACAACGCTTGAGGTATTTCTCCACGTTGTAGATGGGAATAATGATGGAAATAGATTTCATGAAAAGAAATGATCCAGAAATGGTGCTTGCTAAACCCAATAAAAATGCAATTCTTTCTTTTACAGGGAATAATACATCTGTTCAATTTTCCTCTTCCCACATTTATAATCTGGGTGAAGAAGGTCTAAATGATTAATATAGAATGGAGTTTTAATATTAGCTAATCCCAGTATGAGATGACATAGATAATTGCTTGTATACGGTTTGTTTTCTGCATTACGTATTCGGGCTATCATTTCGGGATGATTATTTTTGTATTTATCTGAACACCATATCATAAATGGAATTTCATATTGGTATTTTATCTTATTCTTTGTTAGAGGTCCATGGTCTCTCATAAATTGGTCCTGATAATCATATGCTTCTTCGCCATGGTCTGACAAATAAATGGCTACAGAACTGCTATTACTAAAATGCGTGAAAATATGACTAATAACTTTGTCATTGTACAAGGTGGCATTGTCATAATCAGCAATATATTGTCGCTTATCAGGTGTCATGTATGAATCATGTCTGTTTATGCTGTCTTTCGTAAAACGGATGTTGTTTGGTGTTTGTGGAAACCTTGATGCGGGATGTACATGTTGACCCTGTAGGTGAAAAATGATAAGATTTCGCAGATTCTTAGGTTTCCCTATCTTTTCGATAAAAGATTCTACCAATTCGTCATCATAATTGAAAGAGTGATCATTATTATGAGTGTAAGAAAGAGAACAAATATCTGGATGATAAATGAAACTGTTAAGCGTAAAAGAAAAATTGGCTTTAGAATCAGTTTCTTTTTGATTATCCCAGAAAAAGACATCATAGCCGACGTGTTTAAATATTGCAGGGAAATATGGATAATTGAACCACTCTTCGCTCTTGCAGTAATTATTGCAAGATAGAATATTTTTCATCACAATGCTTGTTTTGTTAGACATCGTCACAACATCGTTGAATACGAATAATGATCCTTTGTCTCTTTCAGCTTCAAGAAGAGGAGTGGTCTCGTGTGGATATCCGTAAAGAGAAGAATGCCACTTGATATATGATTCTCCAATAATTAATATAATATTTAAGGGTTCTTTTTGTCCAGATTCATTCAAATAAGCGGATTCGACACCTTTCTGAGTAGCTTCTACAGCAGTAGCCAAATTACTATTCATGTTTTTCAGCATTATAATGCTGCTGAATAAGCAAGAAAATGGATCTTGAGGCTTCTCTAACGAGTGAATGTTATCAGCAGAGTCTGCACGGACAATGCTAGCGTATATTTTGCAATTGTATAATCCCCATAAAACGAAAATAATGAAAGGTAGTGAAAACAGTATTCTTATTTTATCTGGTAAATGATTGTTAATTTTAGGAATGAAAAACTTACGCCATACATAGTTGCTAACCAAAAAGGCAATGGTGTAGAACAGAATGTTCTTAAGGGTTGGAAAAACCTTATCAGATAGGATAAACGTATCTATGAAATCTTTAGATTCTTTGCTATTCGTTTCAATAATTAGCACTAAATAAGCAGAAGAAATAGGCTGATGAAAATTGGTAATTAAAAAATGTTGAATCCCATATAAAGAGAATACTACGAAGAAAATGATTACTTTAAGAAGTTTGCTTTTTGTTTTATAAATAAAGGAGGATATTATAACTGCGAACAGAAACCAAATGGCCAGTCTTCCAAACAGACTTGGAAAGGAAGGATAATCACCAGGATTATCTGTGTTTTCCCAACGGCCGTGAATCATACCAACGGTCTCTACCCCCCCCATCATTATCAAAAAGATGATGATAAAAGGAGTATTCCTTGCTGAAATAATAAATATATCAGAAAAGAATTTTAGAACGTCTAAAGTATGATGATTACTCTTTCCCAAAACAATAGTTGATTTTGTTCAATCATTAAGATAAAGATGTTGATATTTCTCTATGTGCAGATGGGATTTTGCTAGATGGGATAAAGTTGTAATTCTTTAATTCTTTTTATGAAAAATGACGATATGGGTACAAGAAAAGTGATTATACAAATTGCTAATATGCATTTCATACTTGCATTAAAATGATTGAAAATATGATGGTGGTATACGTTCCAATAAATATATTCATGCCATAGATAAAACTCCAAAGAATGTTTGCCCATATAGTTAATAATAAAACTAATCTTTATTCTATCCGCAGCTTTATTAAGATTATGGAAGAAAATACAAAGCATTGGAACTGTGGGTAACAGCAATAGGTTGAGATATGGAACCTTCCACTGAAATCTTACCATAATTGATGCCAGTTGAAGACCCATACATAACATGAGAAAAGCAAGTCCTATCAATACTATGGCTCTATTAGATACTTTTAAAGGGTAGACGGTCAGATACATCCCAAGTATGAAAATTGGTAATCTAGCTGTTATCCAACCTATATGATTAATTAAGTAGAAAGGACTTTCTCCAAAGGATAAGAAATTAGAACCATAGGAAATGATACACGAATTTATTAAAATCCAAATACCGTAATTAATAAGTTTGTAAATCCATGGAGCTAATATATAATACACAATAATGGCATATATGTACCATAAGTAGAGATTGGTTGCGAGGAGAAAAATATTATCATGAGTGTGATACTTGAAGCCTATTTGACTTAATGCATACTTGAAAATGCCAACAAACAAACAGGCAGGCAATAACCGTTTGCACCTATTCTTGTAAAATCTTGAAATTGAGTTTTTCCTCAAAGAATGGACTAAACCGAATCCAGAGACGAAAAGAAATACTTCAACACCCCAATGGCCATATAAATGAAAAAAATCTACAATAGGATTCCCATAAAAAAATGGTTGATGGAATAACATAATGGAAACCATAGCTATTCCCATGATGGAAGTTCTATTATGAGAAATAAGATCGTTTAGTTTCATTTATTGACTGTAGATTTTCAGTAATCTTAGTCAGATTAGCTGCCTAAAATAATCATATATATGAAGATATCCATTAGAAAAAAGAAATGCTAAAATCTTTTCAGGAAAAGACTGTGCTTTCTTGAACCTTTTATATTCGATTCTATCAATTATATGTAGGCGGTCCTTTCTTTCTTTAGGAGTATGAATATTATTATAAATGGAATTAATCACTCTGTCTGCATAAAACACAATGGGAGAATGTAAATATCCGAAAGTATCCTCTCCCATGTTAAAATGTTGCTTGAGAGAGTAGATTGTCTTTTTGTATTCTTGATAACTATATATTTCTTTTTCGACTGTGGAACAACTTGTAGACAAAGATTCATTATGAATATGATATAAATAATCACACTGGTCAAGGAATGTTATTTTTGAGTCTTTGATTATCGAACAGTGTAAAAGATAATTAAGCATAAACATGCAATCCTCCGCAATGCATATTTGTTCGTCAAATCGTAAATGGAATCTCTCTATCAATTGTCGCTTGTATAATTTACTTACAGAAAAGCCATATTTATGTAACTTAATCTTTCCAAAAATAGTCTCATGATCTTGCAGAGAACAATCCATTCTTGGAAAACATCTTTTTTCGGCATATTTATTATTCCTAACTACTTGCAATCCACTTATAGCAAGGACTATATTGTTTTGGGCTATTACGGCATTGTAAAGATTTTGACAATAGTTTGGTAGTATGCTGTCATCAGAATCAACGAAAAGCACCCATTCTCCGATGGAGACATTCAACCCAAAATTTCGAGCAGATGATGCACCTGCATTTTGTTGTTGAAAGATTTTTATTCTGTCATTTTGAGAAGACCATTTTTTGCAGATATTGTAAGAGTTGTCTGTTGATCCATCATCAATCAGTATAAGTTCAAAATCACGAAATGTTTGAGCCAATACTCCTTGAATGCAACGTTCCAAATAATCAGAGGAATTGTATATCGGTATGATAATTGATACTAGTGGAGCATGCATACTTCTATTCCTTATTCCCTATAAATGTGATTGAATTTTAAGTATATGATTCCAACAGAGTATTCTTATTTTGTCTATGAAAATGGCCACAAAGAAAAACGATGCAATCCACAAAAATGTATATAGTGCAAACGATGATACGTCTAATTTATCAGACCATAGAGCTATTTGTCTGCAATAAAAATCATCAAAAATAAACCTGTTTGTATGTAAAAGATATATGGCAAATGAAGAACAGGCAATCCAATTAATTGTTTTACTTTTAATATTCATTTTAGAAAAAGCCAACAAAAATAACAATGATGACAAAATGACCAATGGACACGTGTATTGGAATAAAATATGATCTAGTCCATGGCCAAAGTATGTAAGTAAGAATCCTATTGCCGACAAAGAAAATGTAAGGACACAATAAATGCAAAAATCTATTGTATATGAAAATCTTGTATAATGAGGAGAGTATAATCTAATATACCTGCCCAACAAATATAACCCAATAAAAGAGAAAGTTGAATATCCTCCTTCAAACCAATTCGCTCCGGAGGTCCACCAACCATACACGGACTGAAAGACAAAAAAAGCTAACAATGTGACTTTAAATAATTCCCTTGAGGAGTTTTTTACAAATGAATTTAAGACAGGAGCTAATATATAAAGACCTATGTACGCTTTTACAAACCAATAATCACTTCCTTTTAACGCTAAGATAGAGCCTATTCCATCAAAAGATATCTTAGGTAAAGATAATATGAAATGGAGAAGAAATATACCAACGGAAAAAAAGAGAACCTGAAATATAAAAGCTAAAAATCTTTGTTTGCGAACATTAACCCCATACCATCCAGATAATAACACAAAGACATTGACACATATAATAGATATGGATTCTACAACATATCTCATATAAATGGAAATTGGATTAGCTATAGCTTCTTCTTCTGTTGGATATCCCAATGATTTGAAACCACTATGGACGACCAAAACCAAAAGCATGGCCACAATTCGCAGTAACTCCATATTGGAGTCTCTGGTCATTTTTTTATCTTGTATGGCAAAATTGCTCATTATTCTATCATTCTTCTGCTAATGAATAAATCGTAATTATGTATTTGAAACCAAATTGCTGAGAATGTATTTAAAACATCTTACCTTGAGCCCAATAGGAGATGAAGAATGAATTATTGTTAAGATAGATGGTGCATTGCCTTTCATTTCTTTTTTTACTATGTCATTCACTTGTTGCCCTTGATTTTCTAGTAGTTTTTTATAATAAATACAATAGGAAAATCTTTCAATGTAATGAGAACGGAGGGATTTATAATTCTTGATCTTAATGACAATGTTTAAATCAGCTTTGATGAGAGAGGAAAGGAAGAATGGATCCCGAGGTCTTTGGGTGGTTTGTGCTTCATGAATGTTATAATAATACATTCCTTTGTCATTAATATATATACGTTTGCATTGATCAAGAATATCTGACATAATAAATCTGTCCTCAAAAATCATATTTGTAGGGAAACGAAATTTTAATAGATAACTCGCTCTAAAAATTTTGTTACAGACGTAATTGGAAATAGCATGAGTGTTTAGCCATTCTATTAAAGCTTGTTCTCCACCATTAATTATTTTTTTTGATTCATATAGAGCTTTGTCCTGGTTACCATTTATTATCTTCATACAAGGAAACTGGTATATGTCAATGTCGCTTGCTGATTCCATGATATTTATTCCAATAGAATACAAATCAGAATTGATTTTATCATCTGAGTCTACAAATGTAATGTAATTTCCTTTGGCAAAGCTAATACCTGTATTTCTGGCTGCTCCTTGCCCTTGATTTTTTTGATGAACTACCCGAACTCTTTTATCTCTGATAGCATATTGATCACAAATATCACCGCTGTTGTCAGTACTTCCATCATCAATCAATAAGATTTCAATGTTCTTGTAGTCTTGATGTAAAATGCTTTCAATACAAGAATCTAAATATTTTTCTGTATTGTAAATGGGTACTATTATAGAAAGAAGAGGAATCTGCACGATTATATTCGGGGAATATGAAGAATTCGATTCTTGAAAGAAATGATTGATTCAATGATGGGCGCTATGAAAAAACGAATTCCATGACCAATCCACCATGGAAATCCTTTTAAACATAACGAAATGCAATAAGGTTCAGACCAAAAAACACAATTCTTAGAGGCCTTGATAAATTGTCCGTTAATCTCTTTATAAGAATCCCTCAAAAGTTTTGTGTTTCTTTTTAGTACATTAAAAATCAATCTCTTAACCTTAACTTTTGGAATCAGTAATTCATCTTCGATGTTGGTTTTTTGCAACTCTTCTTGTATTATGTCAATAAATTGAATTTGAGATTCTATGTCTTTTATCGTAGGCTTATTAAGAATGCTGTTCTTGTTCACAAAAGATTGATAATAATACAGAATCTCAGAAACGTAGACAACCTTGATGTTTTTTAATAAAAGAAGGCAGTTAAATAAACTATCTTCATTAAGACGCATGTTAGGATTAAATGAGATTCCGTTATTTCTTATGCATGATAATCGTATCAACTTGTTCCAGCATACCCCCCATATCTTACCATTTATTATGTCTATCGCAATTTGAGCAGATACTAATTGGGCCGGTCTTTGAATAAAAACCATTTTTTGATTTTTGTAGATCCTCTCGAAGTCACAAATAGCCATGTCCGCAGATGACTTTGTGATCGCGTTGTGTAATTCTTTAAGCCATGATGGACTTACTATGTCATCAGAATCACAGTGTATGACAAACTCACCTCTCGCTTCTTCTAATCCCCTTTGACGGGTTGCACTGACACCTTCGTTTTGTTTATCTACATAACGAAATCTTTCATCTTTTTGCGAATATTCTTTGATGATACTTAAAGAATTATCAGTGCTTCCATCATTGACTAATATGGCTTCAAAATCAAAAAAAGTTTGATTGAGAATGCTATTCAAGCAATCTCGTAGGTAAGATTCGGCATTGTAGATAGGTACAATGACTGTTATTTGTGGATTAACCATAAAATCAATTAATGAAGGAAATTCCATTCCTCCATTTTTATGGTAAGACGATATAGAGCTGCCAACAAAAACCTGGTGGATTTGTGACGAAGAATCTCGTTGATCTGAAATCTTGAAATATAATCATCAATGGCGTATTCAGGGAGGTAAAGTCTTAGAATTTCTCTTCTTTCATTTTCCATTTCAATACTATTGGTTTGGGAAATACCTGTAGTATCATAAATGATAATATCCAAATTAATGTGCTTGGTGGAGCATTTCTGAATGGCTATGACATCAAAGAAGAACTTCCAGTCTGAAACTATTTTATAATTTTCATCATATAAACCAAATATATCAAACAATTTTTTTTTGATAAATGCGCATTGATGATTGATTGTGTTTCTAGTTAGATCATAACATGATATTATTTCATGACGAATGTTAACCCTTTTATTTGTGTTATTATTTTTTATTACAGCATATCCATAAACAATATCTTCATTAATTAGAAATTTCACTACTTGTTTGAGAGTATTGTCTTCAAAATAAATATCTCCAGAATTCAAAAACTGTAAATACTCACCATGTGCCTGTTTGATTCCTTTGTTCATGGCATTGTAAATGCCTTTGTCAGGCTCGCTTACCCAATAAGAAATGTGATTAGAGTATTTCTCAATTAGCTCTTTACTCCCATCGGTAGAACCTCCGTCTATAATAATCCACTCAAAGTCTTTATATGTTTGGGATATAACACTGTCAATGGTCTTTTGCAGACCATCTTTGTTGTTAAGGTTTACTGTAATAATAGATAACTTCATGCTTTTTTATGATAGGACGGAATTATACAAATCAACGTATTGATTAGCAATAATTTGATATGAAAAACGTGAAAGGATGCCATCCCTTATTGTCGCAGAATCGTAATGAATGTTCATGGCTTTTTGTATGCTTTCAACTAAGGCATTCGTAGTAAAGTCACTGCAAATGATACCATTATCGTCATTGATGAGATCTGCAGCACCGCTGCAGGGAAATGAAATCACAGGTGTCCCACATGCCATGGCCTCCATTGGAGTTTGTGCAAAAGCTTCTTGGAATGAAGGCATAACAAAGAAGTCCGCAGCAGAGTAAAAGATAGACATGATCCTGCTATTTGAAATAAAACCTTCACATCGGATTTCAATACTCGTATTGGGAATTACATTATAGTGGCCTAAACAGAGTAAAGTGATATTGGGATCGTTGAATGACTCCAATGCATCTATTAGTTCTTTTAATCCTTTACGTTGATCGTATATGTCGTATGCGGCAAAAAGAAAAACCGTTTTCTCCAAAGATATTGATAGGACTTCTCTTGCTGTACTTTTCCGTATTTTTTCAAATGAATCACCATCTATTCCATTATGTATCAAAACAGAAGGAAATGAACGTAATATAGGGTTTTGATGTATAAAATTTTCCATCTTCTTTGAAATCGCGACAAGAGTCATCGATGACGATAAAGATTTGTAAGCTTTCTCTTTAATATGCATTAGTTCATCATCCAACAATTGGAAACTATTTGGTGCGTCATTTTTCCATGAGGAATAGTGAAATCCTCCTAACCCAGGGTTCTCATCATGCAAAGTCCAAACTATAGGTTTGCCTATTTCTTTGAAGAAAGATTCATAATCTAAAAACCGGCCAACCCAATGAAGGTGTATAATGTCTGCTTCCTTTACCCATGGATGAAAGGTTATATTTTTGTATTTAGTAATAGGAGAGGTAAAGGTTATAGAATCTTTACATTTCTCTTTTTCTCGTTCAATTTTTTTGGATATCTGATTGATTGCACTAATTTCTTTAGGCCACTTACCAGCTAAAGATAGTAAGACCTGAAATTTTCTAACTGTTCGGTATTTAGACCATGGATATAAATATTGAACAACATCTACAATATCGCTTTTAGAACCTGATACGACTAAGGCCCTGTTCTCTATGCCCAAAGATGATGTAGCTTTCATAATCCTTAAAGCGCATAAACCGGCGCCGCCGTCCAAACTATAACAGATATGCAGAATCTTCATGCTAAACCACTATCGCTTTCAATATTATTGGTGTCTTCAGTTTGCTAATCCCAGATGAACATATCGTCTTGTATGTGTGTAGTTTTCCTTTTTTCAACGGGAGGGGGGGTCATGTAATCCCCATATTGTGTTTTTAATATCTCATGATAGCCAATAGGAACAGGCAGCTTCCTTTCACCAAACGGGAAATATACAATGTCGGAAAACCATTCTTTGCGATAAGTGCATGATTGATGGAAATTCCACACTAAGAAACCAACATAAAAGGAGTCCTTGAAGTTGTAAGTTTTACAGCTATTATATAAATTCAAGAATTTCTTTTTTCTTATTATCGGAACCCATTTCATGAGATAAAATGGAACCACATATTTCAAGTAAATTAGTTTCTCTTTTCCTTGAAATGAAGACCATCTCAAATCTGTCCAAGAATGAAGATGATGCCATATATCAGAAAATATTCTATCTGTGTATTGACAGGCTATGTCATATTCTTTTGAAGGGCATCCGTCAAGAGGAAAAAGGTCTATGTTGATCCCAATACCCTTTGATGGTACGTATGGAAAGGGCTCCTTAACACATGTGCCATTTTTCCCAATTTTGATGAAAGGAAAATAATAATAGGGTGTATTTTCTATACTATATATTGTATATCCAGGCATGGGGCGCTGTTTGGTCAATGAGAGAAAACGTTCATATTCATCACGTTCCATCCAAATGTCCACATCATCATCCCATGGGATAATTGCTTGATCTCGTACAGCGCCTATTAGGGATCCGCCAGCAAGAAAATATTTTATGTGATTCTGCTGACAGTAATCGTCAACTGCATAGAGAATTTCATATAGAATTTCTTGGTGTTCTTGAAGGGTAATATTTCTTTTTTTCACAACAAAACGAAGCTATTTTCTAGATTTCCTTTATTTCAGGATTAAACATAATAAAACCATTATCAGCACCGCTATATTTCAGGAATTCGGTTCCATTGTCATAGATGGTGAAGGCGCATGCATCCTGACGGTCGTAAAACTTAATGTTGGGAATGTGTATAACTGCACGTAATATATACTTATTCGGCAATAAGATGTCGGGCAAGTATTTTAGGATGAATGTCTTTTCTTCCTCGAAATCAGGAATGGGTATTTCTGCGTTGCAAACTTTTGTCCTATTCAGTGTTAAAATAATGATACTGAGAACAGTTTTCTTGTCGATAAATGTTTTTTCTTTTTTCTTTAGCTTGATTTCTAAATGAAGACTATCACTAAAAGAAAATAGACCTCTCTTTTGTTCATCTGTCCCTAAGAATCTTACAGATGAGATAAATATGGGGGCTATAGCTTCTTCTTTTGTTTGCGAAAAACGGAAATCGGTGTTCCCTCCTCCAAGGTATTCGGCAACAGTGGATTTGATATCGCTCTCATATTTTATTAGTCCATTCTCTAATAAAACGCCTCTTTGGCATAAATTGAGCATGGAATCCATATTATGACTCACGAAAAGCACAGTCCTGCCTCCACCTTTGGAGACATCCTGCATCTTGCCGATGGCTTTCTTCTGGAATTCGGCGTCGCCGACGGCGAGGACCTCATCGACGACGAGGATCTCGGGTTCCATGAAGGCGGCGACGGCGAAGCCGAGACGGACGGTCATGCCGCTGCTGTAACGCTTGACAGGGGTGTCGAGGTAGCGCTCCACGCCGGCGAAGTCGACAATCTCGTCGAGTTTGCGAGAGATCTCATGGCGGGTCATGCCCATGATGCTGCCATTCATGTAGATGTTCTCGCGACCGGTCATCTCGGGGTGGAAACCGGTGCCGACTTCGAGCAATGAGCCGATGCGGCCCTTGGCGCGGATGGCTCCCGTGGTGGGGGAGGTTATCTGAGAGAGGAGCTTCAGCAGAGTGGACTTGCCGGCTCCATTGCGACCAATGATGCCGACGACGTCGCCTTGCTCCACGTCGAAGGTGATGTCGCGGAGGGCCCAGACGTATTCAGAATTGCCTTTCTTGGCACGGTCGTTGGTCTCGCCGATCTTCAGGTAGGGGTCTTCCTTGTGAAGGACTTTGGTGGCCCACCAGCGGTTGAGGTCATGGGTGAGGGTGCCGGTGCCGACTTGCCCCAGGCGATAAAGCTTTCCTACGTGGTCGAATTGTATGGCTATGTTGCTCATTTTTATACGGTGTCCATGAAGTTGCGTTCGGTGCGGTTGAAGATGATGACGGCGAGGAAGAGGGTGACTGCCAGGAAAATGAAACTATAGAGCAAACCGCCCCAACTAAGGGAGCCGCAGCCCATGCAGCTGTATTTGAATGCCTCGAAGATGGGGGTGAGGGGGTTGAACTCGAGGATGGTGCGGACGGTGCCGCCAGTGGTGCTCATGGGGTAGATGACGGGGGTGGCGTACATGAGGAGTTGCACACCGAATGAGACGAGCTGTTGCAGGTCGCGGTATTTGGTGGTGAGGGCTGAGACGATCAGTCCCCATGAGAGGGCATGGAAGGCGATCATGAAGACCAGGAAGGGGAAGAGCAGCACATACCAGTTGATTTTGGCGGGGGCTCCTTGTATGGCAAAGTAAATGTATATCGCGATGAAGAGCAGCAACTGGATGCCAAACTTGATGAGGTTGGAGGTAATGGCACTCAACGGCACCACGAGGCGGGGGAAATAGACTTTGCCGAACACCCCCGAGTTGCTGGCGAAGACATTGCTGCAGGCAGTGAAACAGCTGGTGAAGTAATTCCAGAGCAGGATACCGGCCATATAGAAGAGGGGCTGGGGCATGCCGTCGGTGGAGATGCCAGCGAGATTGCCGAAGACGAAGACGAACATGATGGTGGTGAAGACGGGCTGGATGATGAACCACAGCGGGCCGAGGATCGTCTGCTTGTAGACGGTGATGATGTCGCGCTTGACATACATGTAGTAGAGGTCGCGGTAGCGCCAGATGCCTTTGATGTCGACGTCGAGCCACTTTTTCTTGGGCTTGATCTCAAGGGTCCAATTATCTTGCATGTTTTGTGTGGAATAGGGGGTGGGAGATGTATCGGGGTTGTGAGACGCCCCGAAGTTGTGAGACGCCCCGATGTTGTGAGACGCCCCGATGTTGTGAGACGCCCCGATGTTGTGAGACGCCCCGATGTGACGTCTCTACTATTGTTTTATGAGGAGTGTGGCCTGCTGAATCTTGTGGTCGCTCCATGGGGTGTCGTGGAGGTGGTAATCGGCGACGGTGATGCCAGGGCTGGCCATGATGTAGTCGATCTTCATGATGCCGCCAAGATGGAGGTAGGTGCCTTGCAGGGGCCACTGGCTGGAGAGGTCGTGCAACTGACGGCGCAGCCGGCGGACGGGATAGCCCGAGGGGGTGTCGTTAAGGTCGCCGCAGAGGATGACGGGGTGCGGACTGGCTGCGATGTCATGACATAGGTCGTCGGTCTGGTGGTTGCGGATGACTGCATTGCCGACGAGTCGACGGATGAGGGTTTTGCCAATGCCGAGGTTCTTGCGCATGCCGGTGGTCTGGAGGTGGACGTTGAAGATGCGCACGGTGTCGTGATTGATACGCACGTCGGCCCACATGTATTTGTTGTATGTGCCTTCGTAAATCCGCTCGCCGGAGGCGAGGATGGGATACTGGCTGAGGATGGCGAGGTTGAGCACTTCGTCCTCACGGCTGTTGCGGGTGGCGTAGCGGTAGCCGGGGAGGGAGGTTCGAATGTCGCTCCAGTGGATGAGGATGTCGTGGGGCCGCTCCTGGAGGCAGATGATGCCGGGCTGCTGTTGCCGGATGTATCGGGTGGCGTGGAGCATCGTGTCGCGCTTGACGTGGAAGTTGGCGGCGTTCCAGGAGAGGATGCTCAGCGTGGGGTGGTCTGCCGTTGGGTGGTGGCGCAGATGGGGGATGTAGGCCCCGATGACGGGGAGGCAGAACAGCAGGCTGATGGCGTGTGCCCATCGCCAGGGCTTGTCGCCGAAGAGGGTGAGCAGGAGGGTGATGCCCAGAATGGGCAGGGCGGCGATGCTCACGGGGAGAAGGTGGGCTGCCCATGTGGCGGGAAGATAGGGCAGCATGCCCAGTATCGCCGTCAGCAGCAGGATAGCTGTGCGGAATATCCGGTTACAACTTCTCATTGTTGTCGAACAGTTGCTCGATGGCATCGAGCTGCCGACGGGTGAGTTTGAGGTCGTAGAGGAAATCCTCGAAGCGGTCGAGGTGATGGAGATCGGTGCCCACGTTGTCGTAGTAGCCTTGCTCCAGGAGGTTCTCGGCGACGAGGCGGGGGCGAACGCCGTAATAGCCGCTGAGTGACAGGAGGTTGAGCTGGAACTCATACCCCAGGCCTTTGAGCTGACTATAGTCGTCGTCGCTCATATACATATAGCGCTCGGGGTGGGCGATGAGGGGCTTCATATCCTTGTGCCACACGCTGAGAAGGATGTCGAGCAGGTCGTTGGGACCGCTCATGTAGGAAGTCTCGACGAGCAGGTGGTGCTTTCCGAGGCGGAGGGCATCGGTCTGGAGCCGCTCGTCGAATCCTGCGTCCATCATGTATTCGGAGGCAAGGTGCAGATGCATGCCGCCTGTGTAGCGACCGACCAGTTGGTCGAAGCAGGGGCGCAGGTGGGCGGCGGTGTTGCCGTTGCCCTGCATCACATGGGGAGTGAGCCAGGCTGTGCGGAAACCGAGATCGTTCTCCATATAGTCGAGCAAGTCGAGGCTATGGGGCATGTCGGGCGATCCATCGTCGACTCCCGGCAGCACATGGCAGTGTATATCGGTCTTGCCTTTCAGTATGCCTGATTTCAGCAGGCGGTGCTTAAACTTAAACAAATATCTTCAATTTTGAATTTTCAATTTTCCTTTTTTTTCGCCTCTTCCTGGTGCTTGCGGTGGTGGCGGTGCTTTTTCTTGTCTTTCTTGCCGAAGGAGAGGAGCCGCTGCCACCAGGTCTTGTTGCTGGTGTAGCCATATCCGTAGCCATAACCGTAGCCATAGCCGTAACCATATCCATAGCCATATCCATAGCCGCTATGGAGCGGTGCACCGTTGAGGATGATCGACATGTTGTTGAGCTTGCCGCTGGTGTAAATCTTCTCCACATCGGGGAGCATGCGGCGATCGACACGGCCCACACGGATGACGAAGACGGTGAGGTCGGCGATGCGGTTGGTGATGACGGCGTCGGCCACCACGCCATAGGGCACGTTGTCGACGAAGATGTAGTCGTAGCGGGTGCGCATCTCGGCGATCATATTGTCGAGACGGTCACTGAGCAGCAACTCGGCGGGGTTGGGTGCGATGCCACCGGCCGGAATCACGTCGAGGCCCTCGCAGATGTCGTTGTGCTTGATGATCTCCTCGAGTTGCACCTGGCCGGAGAGGTAATTGGTCATACCTTTCTCCTGATGGTGCTTGGTGTGGAGGGTGAGGGTTCCCTTGCGGATGTCGAGGTCGATGATGAGCACCTTCTTGCCCGACTGCGCGAAACTGGCGGCGAGGTTACTGGAGACGAAGGTCTTGCCGGCTCCAGCTCCGAAACTGCTGAAGGTGACCACTTGCAGGGTATCGGTCTTCACCCGCATGAAGTCCATGTTGGTGCGGACGATGCGGAATGCCTCGCTGGTGATGTCGCGGCTGTCGCTGAGCACCACGATCTTGCTGTCGCGCTTGGTAAGTTTCTTGGTGAAACTGTGCTGGGGTATCTCGCCGATGAAGGGCACGGTGGTCATGTCCTCGATGTCCTTGCGACTCTTGACGCGGGTGTCGAAGAAGAAATAGAAAAGCAGGATGGCAAGGGGCAGTCCGACGGCGATGGCCATGTTGCGGGTCATCATCGACTTCAGGATTGGCGAGATGGGGGTCTTGATGCCGTGGGCGGGCTGGAGCACGCGGGCGTTGGACTCCGTGGTAGCGAGACTCAGTGCGTTCTCCTCTCGCTTGTTGAGCAGATAGAGGTAGAGTTCTTCCTTAATGTGCTGCTGCCGCTCGATGGAGAGCATCTGACGCTGCTGGCGCGGAATCTGCGACATGCGGGCGGAGGCTTGTCCGGCACGGTTGGCGATGTCGTCGATCTTGGCGCTGATGTTGGCGTTCATGTTGTCGACGGACCGCATGATGTTCTGGCGCATGGAGTTGAGCGACTTGTTGAGGTCCTCGATCACGGGGTTGTTCTCACCGCCACCGCCTTCGAGGAGTTTGTCGCGGCGGAGCTTGGCTGAGTTGTACTCGTTGATCTGGTTCTCGATCGACCCGCTGCTGATGCCCGTATTGGCGGGGATGAGTTCGGTGGCCTTCGAGGGGTCGCGCAGGTAGTCGCGCAGGTAGAGTCCGGTCTGCTGCTGTAGTACGAGGTCCTTCACCTCAGTGCTGTAGCGCTCGCGCTGGCTCACCGACTGTGAGGTGGCGGTACCGAGGTCAACCATGTTATTGGCCTCTTTGTAGTTCTGGATCTGTCCCTCGACGCCGCTCAGTTCCTTCTCGATGATCTCCAGTCGCTCGTCGATGAAGTTGGAGGTGTTGATGGCGATCTGGTTCTTGTCGGTGATGGTCTCCTCGTTGTAGATGGCGATGAGGGTGTTGAGGATGTCCTCGGCTCGCTCGGGTGAGACATCCGAGAAATTCATGTAGAGGATGGAGGAGTTGGCTCCGTTGTAGTAGTTATTCTCGTCTGTTGACCCCTGGGTGATGCTCAGGTTGGGGCAAAATTCGGCAACGACCATGTTGATGTCTCTCTTGTCGACGAAGATGGTGTGACCGAGCCAGTCGGTGCTGTAGGACAGGGTCTTGGTGACCAGCACTTTGCCCAACGGCGTTTTCACGGTCTTACCCAGCGGCGCGATGAGTTTCTCGCCGGTGCTGAAACCTGTGAGCCTGACGGTCTTGTCGTCGATGGGGGTGACTTCCATCGAGGCCGTACGGTCGTCGTCGACGTCGAAAAACGTTACTTTGACGGGGGCGTTGGTGTAGAGCTCTTCCCAGCGCAGGTAGTCCTTGATCTTGTAGTCGACTTCGGCGTGCAGGCGGAGCACAGCCTGACGCATCAGTTCGGGAGACTGGAATTGCAGGATCTCATTGGAGACGTTGACCTGTGGCGTGGCATTGGCCAGACGGTCGAGACCAGCCTGCCGGGCCGTGGTGTGGGCATCCTTGAACATCACCGTGGCATTGGTCGTGTAGCGGAACTGGGTCTTGGAGTATTTGTACCATGCCCAACCGCCGAAGACGGCTATGGAGAGCACAAACCAGAACCAGTTGTGCAACAGGTATTTAAGGATGTCGAGCGGGTTGATGTTAAAGCCTTTGGCAGCCAACGCACTGTCGGGCTGAAGGCTTTTCTGTTCGGTCATTTTTACCATGTCGATAGTATGGGGCTTGTTGTTGATGAAATGGGAATGTCGAAGACCTTATTTGGTGATAAGTGTAATCAAAGAGATAACGGTCGTGAGGAGCGAGGTGCCGGTGAAGATCCACTGCAGGTTGCGGCGGGACTCCTCACGCACTTTGTTCTCGCTCGGTTCGACGTAGATGATGTCGTTTTGCTTGAGGTAGAAGACGGGAGAGTTGAAGATCTCCTTGGAGCGTATGTCGTTGTAGAAGATCTGGCGCTTGCCGTTGACCTCGCGGATCACGGCGATGCGGTCGAGCTTGGCGTCCTGAGTGAGGTCGCCTGCCTGGGCGATGGCATCGAGCAGGGTGACGCGATCCTTGCCTTTCACCTCGATGGTACCCACTTTCTTCGACTCGCCGAGGATGGAGTAGGTGAAGTTGATGATGTCGACGGTGACGTAGGGGTCGGTGATGAGGTTGCGGCTCTTGAGCTGCTCCTTGATGTTCTCGGTGAGTTGGCGGCTGGTGAGGCCGGCGGCCTGGATTTTGCCGATGATGGGGAAGTCGATGGAACCGTCGGTGGCCACCCTGTAGCCCGTGTCGTCCTTGGGCGACGAGGTGCTGCTGATGGTGCCGTCGGGACTGACGCTGTAACCGCCAGAGCCGGGCATGTTGAAGGCCAGGGCCAGTTCGGGATTCTTGCAGGTGACCTTGATGCTCAGCTTGTCGTCGGGCTGGATGATAAGGTCTTTGGGTTCACTTGTGGTGAACAACTCGCCAGGTTTCAGGTCTTCCAGATAGAGCATCTGTTGGCGGGTGCGGCATGAGGTGATAGTCAGCAGCATGGCTGCGATCATCAGGAAATACTTTGTACGTTTCATATCTTGATTATTTTGTTGTCTTGTTTGTTAATTCCCATAATCTTATCATTGTAAGGTCGATGATGCTGCTTACCGCCTCCAGTGGAGACACCGTGAGATAGCGGGCAGCATTGCGCAGGATGCGACGGGCCGTGAAAGCCTTGGAGGCTGCTCCGGATTCAGGGCGACGGAGGTTGCGCTCATCATAATGACCGAAATTGCCTGTGCGCATCACTTCCCGGTGCATGGACTCCACTCTTTTCCGGGAGGCTTTGAGGGGATAGGGCAGGCGGTCTTCGGGGAGTCCGAGATAGGTGACGCAATAGGTGAGGCAGATGTCTGTCCACCTGCGCACACCGAAGCGGCTGAGCATCTCGCGCATGCCTGGCTGGCGAAGGTCTTCATGGTAGTGATTGACGAAGAGCGTGATGTCGCAGAGCTGGCGCAGTCCGATGCCGACGTTGAGAATGTGCTTCAGGCTATGGCTGCTGAGTTGCACAAGGTCGAGACGAGGCGCAAGAGCGCTGACGGTCATGCCTTCCACATCCACTTTGCGGGTGGCACCGGGTTGAGAGAAGTGATGCTCTGTCCAGGCCATGAGCCGTTGGCGCAAGATAGGGACGTGTGAGAGTATCATGTGACCGTGATGCTCCACTTCGACATGGCCGAGCATGTAGCTGTATTCATTTTCGCTGCCTCCTCCCATCACCGGGATTCCCCATCCCTCAACCAGTTTGTTGGCTTGCAGGCAACGAGCCAAACTTCCATAGAAGACATCGATGTCGCCGCTGTAGCGGAGAGAAGGGGTGGGGTAGAGGGTGGCGAGGGGAAGACCCTTGAGGATGATGGGGGTGAGGCTGGACTCGGATTCGATGCGGCTGGTCAGCCATCCGAGCGTGCGCACTTGATTGAGGTAGTCTTGCTCGATCAGCTGAGCCTCTTTCATCCATTGCAGGAGCAGTGCCCCCGGGGGAAGCAGTGCTTCCGGCAATTGGCAGACGACATGGTAGATGATGCCGTGGACGGTTTGCTTGACAGCCATGAAATGGAGCCTATACCATTCCTCCTCTGACAACGGAAATCCTTCGGTGGAAGGTTCTTCCGCCCATATCGCCGACCGGGTCAGCCTCAGGAGCAGGTTTTCAAGCTTATTCTCATCCATCCTAATTCTGAATGATACATCGAGGTGATACTATATTCCCTTTTTGTTCGGCCGTCTGTCCGGCCAGATCTGTTCGGGCGGATTTGTTCCGGCGGATTTGTTCGGGGGGATTTGTTCGGGGGGATTTGTCCGGGGGATTTGTTCGGGCGGATTTGCAATCCGACCGTATTGAGTATGAGCATTTGCAATGCGCTTAATCGGATTAAAAATCCTTATACCCATTGCATTGTATGAATGCATTTGCAACGCTTTTTTTCGGATTAAAAATCCTTATACTCATTGCATCGGGATTACAAATCCCGATGAACGGCGTTGGGTGCCGATGAACGAGCGACAAATCCCGATGAACGGCGTCGGAAACCGATGAAAGGTGGCAGATTCTGAAAAATCCCCTACCAGTTCTCTCCAGTGGTGCGGATCATGCCCGATCGCAGCATCTGCATGATGAAACCGATGGCATCGCCGCCGGCGGTCTTGCGGTCTACATCGTATTCCGCGGTGATCATGTCGATGAGATGCTCCAGACTCTCGGCCTCCTCGATGTGATCCCAGATGAAACCACCGATACCCTGGAGGGTGATCATGCCGTTGAACTCTCTTGCTGTCTCTCCTGTGGGTACTAACAGGGTCTCGCCGGCGATATCCCGCTTGATGAATGTCTTGGTCTTTTTCAATGTGGTTGCTTTAAATATTCCAGACTTCCTTCTGCCATCTTGCAGAGGTAGCCGAGAGATCCGTATTGTTGTTTCTCGTGAATAGCTGCGGCGTAGCACACCTGGCAGATGTGCTTCAGACGGCAGCCCTTGCAGTCGTCGATGGACGGCAACTGGAGACACTCATGCACCAGCCACTGCCATGCGGCGGCGATGTCGCCGGACACGATTTGGCTGCTGACGGGCGTGTGGATGTCGGAGATGTCGACCATGCCCCGCCTCAGGGCTTCGGGGGTGGTCACTGAATGGGCTTCGCCGGTGGCCAGGTCGACGAAGGGTGCCTCCATCATCACACAGGGGGTGATATGGTGCTGCCAGTCGATCCACATCGAACTCCTGCCTGCGCGGCAACTCAGTGTGACGCCTTCGTCGGAGGGCGTGCCTTCTTCGGCCTTGAAGACGGCATTGCGGGCGTAAGTCGGATATTCGCCGGCCTGTTTGTAACGGTGGAAGAGGTTGTCGAGCCTGGCCGCCTCTTGCGGCGACAGCCTCGCTTCCAATGTATGGCAAGGTGTGGCGCAGGTCTTGCGGCGGTCGGGGGTCATATAGCTGTTGGACACTACGGGGAAGCCCAGCTCGTCGGCGATGGCCATCAGCTGGTCGTATTCCTCGCCGTTGATCTGCAGCATGCTCAGGTTGATCTTCGTGTCGATGTCGTAATCACGGAGCAGCCGCAGACCCCGCATCGTCTGCTCGAATCCATTCCTGTTGTGGGTGAGCCGCTCGTAGGTGTCGGGATTGGTGCCGTAGAGTGTCACGTTCATGCGGCGCGGCTTCTCCTTGAACGTCTCGCGACACATCTTCTCGGTGATCATTGTGCCGTTGGTGTTGAGCGTCATGATAAACCCCATGCTGCGCAGCGTGGTGTAGATGCGGTCGAACTCAGGATGAAGCATCGGCTCGCCGCCGGTGAGCAGGATGAAGAGGGTGCCCATCTGCTGCAGTTGGCTGGCGATGGCGATCCATCGGTCGGCACTCTGAATGCCGCCATAGGCTTCGGTCTCATGGCGTGACATGCGGATGAAGCACATCTCGCAATTGAAATTGCACACTGGCGTCAACTCGAAGTTGGCCGTCAGAGGCTGGAAAGCTTCGTTGGCTTTCGCGACCAGGTGTCTCTCTAAATCCAGCGACATCTCTTTACGGTGTCAGATATTGTTTGAGTTCCATCGGAGCGTCGGGTGCCATATTGCATCCGTAGGTGCAGACCGTCACTTTCTGCATGAGCGACTGTATCCAGTCCATACCGGCGGTGGTGGCCAGGGTGTCCCAATGGTTGATGGTGATCTGGGTGTACAACCTCCTGAAATGCTGCATCATCCCTTCGGGGATGATTTGATTTCCTGGTGTCTGCTCAATGAAGACGATGGCTTTCAGGGGCAAGCTCACATCATGGCATATGCCACTGCTTCCGCAGACTGGCCAGCCATTGGCCGTGAAACTGCCATCGGGCTCCTGCCGGATGAGGCAACGATCGCCGTTGACGACGCTGCAGTCTTCGACATGGCGGGTCCATAACTCGGCATGTGTGGACTTGCCTATGCCGCTCGGTCCGCTGAAGAGGATGGCGTGCCCCTGGTGGTTGAGGTATGCGCAATGAAGGATATAGGCACCGCGGGATGCCATGCGGCGTTCCAGGGAGAGGCACGAGATGAACATCGTGTCGATCGTGAGTTCGCTGCGCAATGCTTCTATAAACCAGATGTCGGCTTCGTGGCTGGAGGTTTCCTCATAGACGCAGTAGGCATCGGCGGGAGAATTGACCGACAGCTGCCGGCGTTCCTGTTCTCCGCTTCTCCAGACCTGGATGTTGTGGCGCTGGTAGACCGATTGCCAGGAGGTAGCGGGAGAGGGCAGCTCGTCGACGAAACGGAAGGTGTAGGCATAGTCGGCGTCTGCGGGCTTGACGCTCGCAAAAAGCTGTGAGTTGACGGGTATCTCCTCGGAAGACACGCCTTCCAAGTGGAGGACGATGCCGCTGATGCACAGGGTGACAGACATGGCTGAGGCTTGTAGGGGGTGGATGGACTTACTTGATATAGGGTACTACTTACCCCCTCTCTGTCTTGATGAAAAAACGGAGAGAATGACGCAATAAAACCCATTTCAGACCCAATCCACACCGCCGCTTGAGGGACAATATCCCGCAGTGAATGCTGGATTATCCGATTGAGTATGCAAAGATAGCGAATTTTTTACATATTTTAATACAAAAAATGGAGAAAAAGTAAGTTTTGTAGCATGTTTTTTTACAAATCGAATCCCCGGTGGTCAAGGAATGGCTTGGCTACCGGGGATTCGGAGAGAGAAAAAAGCTTGTCAGGCGAGGCCTTTCACGGGGATCTTGTCGATGCGGGCTTGATGGCGGCCGCCTTCGAATTCGGTGGCGAAAAACTCATCCATGATGCGGGTGGCCATATCCTCGTCGATGAAGCGGCCGGGCATCACAAGCACGTTGGCATTGTTGTGCTGGCGGATGAGATGGGCGATCTCAGGTATCCAACAAAGACCTGCGCGGATGGACTGGTGCTTGTTGAGTGTCATGTTGATGCCCTCGCCACTGCCGCAGATGGCAATGCCGGGATATACCTCGCCGCGCTCTATGCCCTCAGCGAGGGCATGGCCGAAGTCAGGATAATCGCAGGAGGCTTCGGAATAGGTACCGTAGTCCTTCCACGCATATCCATTCTCGTCAAGGTATTTCTTGACGAACTGTTTTAAAGCATAGCCAGCGTGGTCGCTGGCTATGCCGATCGTCTTTACGTCCATGTTATTCTGCCAAGAAAGCTTTCACCTGGTTGTAGACATTCTCTCCTGTGAAGCCCAATTTCTCGTCGAGCACCTTGTAAGGAGCGGAGAAACCGAAGCTCGGCATGCCGAAGACACGGCCGTTGGCTCCTGCAAGACCTTCGAGGGTCACAGGCAGGCCGGCGGTCATGCCGAACACCTTGGCACCCTTCGGGAGGACGCTCTCCTGATATTCCTTGCTCTGGCAGCGGAAGAGTCCCTCGGACGGGGCACTGACGATGCGCACGCGGACGCCGTCCTTGCGGAGAAGTTCGGCTCCGGCCACCAGTGTCGATACCTCGCTGCCGCTGGCCAGGAGGATGATGTCGTAGTCGGCATCGCTGCCAGCCACCACATAGGCACCCTTGCGGGCCTGCTCATAGTCGTTGCCGGCGGGCAGTTTGGCGATGTTCTGGCGTGAGAGCACCAGGGCTGTCGGAGTCTCCATGTTCTCCATGGCCATGGCCCAGCAAACGGTGGTCTCATCGGCATCTGCCGGACGGAACACGCGGACGCTGTCTTTGCCGTGGTGGTTCTTGAGCTTCTCCATGAGGCGGATCTGAGCCTCCTGCTCCACGGGCTCGTGGGTAGGACCATCCTCGCCGACACGGAAGGCATCGTGGGTCCAGATAAACTTGATAGGCACTTCCATCAGGGCAGCCATGCGCACTGCGGGCTTCATGTAGTCGGAGAAGACGAAGAATGTGCCGCAAGCGGGGATGACACCACCGTGGAGATACATACCGATGCACATGCAGGCCATGGTGAGCTCACTCACACCAGCCTGGAAGAAGGCACCTTCGAAGTCGTCGGCCTGCAATGACTTGGTCTTTTTGAGGAATCCGTCGGTCTTGTCGGAGTTTGACAGGTCGGCGGAGGCGCAGATCATGTTGGGTACCTGCTCGGCCAGTACACCAAGGCAGGCAGCGGAGGCTGCGCGGGTGGCTGCGCCTTCTTTCTGTACGAGTACGGACCAGTCGACTTTGGGAGCCTTGCCTGAGAACCACTCCTTCAGCATGACAGCGTGGTCGGGGTGTCCGGCTGCCCACTCGGCCTCTTCCTGATGGCGGGCGGCCACGATGGCTTTGAGTTCCTCGCGGCGGTCGGCATAGAGTTTCTGCACTTCGGGGAAGATCACGAACGGATCATCGGGATTGCCGCCGAGGTTCTTGATGGTGTTGATGTAGGCGTCGCCTCCGAGCGGGGCACCGTGAGTGGCGATATTGTGCTCGTAGCTGCTTCCATCGTTCTTGAGGGCGCCCTTGCCCATGATGGTCTTGCCGATGATCAGCGTGGGGCGTTTCTCTTCTTTCTGAGCGGCTTTGAGTGCCTCGCGGATCTCGTCGGCGTCATTGCCGTTGATTTTGATCACGTTCCATCCCCATGCCTTGTATTTGGCTTCGGTGTCCTCCTGCATCACAACGTTGCACTCGGTGGAGAGCTGGATGTCGTTGGAGTCGTAGAACATGATGAGGTTGTTGAGCCCCAGAATACCGGCCAGGCGGCCTGTGCCCTGTGAGATTTCCTCCTCGACGCCACCATCGGAGATGTAGGCGTAGATCTTGTGCTGCATCGGGGTCTTGCCGAGGCGTGCCTCGAGGAATTTCTCTGCCACGGCAGCGCCGGCAGCAAAGGTATGTCCCTGGCCGAGGGGACCGGAGGTGTTCTCGATGCCACGCTCAATCTCGCGCTCGGGATGGCCCGGTGTGGGAGAGCCCCACTGGCGGAACTGCTTCAGTTCGTCGAGGGTGAACTTGCCCTGTAGGGCGAGTGCGGAGTAGAGCATCGGCGACATATGGCCGGGGTCGAGGAAGAAGCGGTCGCGGCCTTCCCAAGCGGGGTTCTCGGGGTCGTAAACCAGGAATTCAGAGAAAAGCACATTGATGAAATCGGCGCCGCCCATGGCTCCACCAGGATGGCCGGATTTGGCTTTCTCTACCATAGAAGCAGCCAGGATGCGGATGTTGTCGGCTGCTTTGTTCATGATTTTCTTGTCGTTCATGTTTTTTGCTTTTGATGGTTTTTATGAGTAATTGATGTTTATCGTGCTTATTTGATTTCCAGCACCACGATGGATTTGGCTGGCAGTTTCACGGTGAGCTGGTCTTTCTTGAGTTTGGCATCCTTGAAGACGGCGGGCTGCACACGGTTGGGATTGTCGAAGTCGTTGTAGTCGGCCACGTTCTTGCTGGTGAGGATGCGTCCGGTCACGTCTTTTCCCTTGAATCCGTTGAGGTTGATGGCGATCTCCTTCTTCTTGTCGAGGCTCACATTGGTGAGTGAGAGGATGATGCTGCCCGTCGAGGTCTTGGCTGCTGACGCACTGATGAGCGGGAGAGTGCGGAAACCGTCCTCGCGGCTTTCATCGATGTCCTTGTTCATCTCATGGCGCACATTCATCTGCTCGCATTTCAGGTCGAGGGGCAGGAAGGTGGCTTCCTGGAAGGGCTTGTACATCTCGAAGACGTGATAGGTGGGGGTGAGCACCATGTGCCCGGTGCCCTTGGTGTCGGTGAGAATCATCGACTGGAGCACGTTGACAATCTGTGCGATGTTGGCCATGCGCACGCGGTCGGTGTATTTGTGGAACACATTGAGAGAGAGGGCGGCCACGAAGGCATCGCGCATGGCATTCTGTTGGTAGAGGTGGCCGCTGATCGTGCCAGGTTCCTCATCCCACCAGGTGCCCCATTCGTCGACGAGCAAGCCGATGTGCTTCTTGGGGTCTTTCTCGTCCATGATGGTGCAGTGCTTCTTGATGACATCCTCGATCTCAAGGCATTTGCCGAGGGTCCAGTAATATTGGTTGTTGTCGAATTTGGTGGCGGAGCCTTTGGAGCCGTTCCACCCCGAGACGGTGTAGTAGTGGAGGGAGACGCCGTCCATGCGGTTGCCGACATTCTCCATAAGCACTTTCGTCCAATTGTAGTCGTAGTCGCTGGCTCCACTGGCGATCTTGTAGAGCTTGTTGCCGTCGTAGTTGCGGCAGTAGACGGAGTAGCGGCGGAAGAGGTCGCCATAGTATTCGGGGCGCATGTTGCCGCCGCAGCCCCATGACTCGTTGCCCACGCCGAGGAACTTCACTTTCCAGGGTTTGGCCCTTCCGTTCTCCTTGCGCAGTTTGGCCATTGGGGTGCCCTCCTCAGAGGTCATGTATTCCACCCATTTGGCCAGTTCCTCCACAGTGCCGCTGCCTACATTGCCACTGATATAGGGCTCGCAGCCAAGCAGTTCGCAGAGGTTGAGGAACTCATGGGTGCCGAAGGAATTGTCTTCGATGGTGCCACCCCAGTTGTTGTTTTTCATCGACGGGCGCTTGGAACGCGGTCCGATGCCGTCCATCCAGTGGTATTCATCGGCAAAGCATCCGCCAGGCCAGCGGAGCACGGGCACTTTCAAGTCTTTCAAGGCTTGGAGCACGTCGTTGCGATAGCCTTGTGTGTTGGGGATGGGGGAGTCTTCTCCTACCCACAGTCCGCCGTAGATGCAGGTGCCGAGGTGCTCGGCAAACTGTCCGTAGATTTCCTTGTGGATCTTTTGAGAGCCATTGGCGGTCTGGATGCTGATCGTAGCATCCTGGCTGATGGCTGACAGAGAGAAGCTTAAGAGAAATGCTGCTGAAATCAGTTTCTTCATTGTCGTTGTGATTTGGGTCGTGTGAATAACAATAGTTGACAGGGTCATCGCAAAAAGCTGGTTGTCAGCCCGGGTTCCCGGGCTGACAACGGCAGCCTATTTCTTGCATTTCACGGCAGCCTCTTCGATGCCAAGGCCTGCCTTGTAGTTTTCGATGTATTTGTTGAAACCAGCCACATCCTCCGGTGTGGGAGCGATTTCCACACCGGCGTCGCCTGCAAAGACCACCTGGTCGAGATAGTCGGCAAGAGAGAGTTTGCCGGGATTGTTCACCAAGTAGGAGGCGAGCAGTGCGATACCCCATGCGCCACCCTCGCCTGCAGTCTCCATGACGGAGATGGGTGAGTTGATGGCTGCGGCGAGCACGCGCTGTCCCACACCTTTGGTCTTGAACAGACCGCCGTGACCGGTGATGCGGTCCACTTCGACTTTCTCTTCTTTGAAGAGGATGTCGTTGCCGATTTTCAGTACGCCGACAGAGGCGTAGAGGTGGGCGCGCATGAAATTGGCGAGGTTGAACTTGTCGTTGGCGGAGCGCACGAAGAGCGGACGTCCCTCGGCAAGTCCGGTGACAGGTTCTCCGGAGATGTAGTTGTAGGAGATGAGCCCACCACAGTCGGGATCGCCGTTGAGGGCGTTGTTGTAAAGTTTGCCGAACACCTCATTCATGTCGACGGGTACGCCAAGCAACTGCTGGTATTCCTTGAACAGGTTGACCCAGGCATTGAGGTCGGAGGTGCAGTTGTTGCAGTGCACCATAGCCACGAGACTGCCGTCGGGGGTGGTCACCATGTCGATCATCTCATAGGGCTTGGAGAGTTCTTTCTCCAGCACGATCATGGAGAACGATGAGGTGCCGGCGGAGACGTTGCCCGTGCGCTGTTTCACGGCATTGGTGGCTACCATACCAGTTCCGGCGTCGCCCTCGGGTGGACAGACGGGGATGCCTGCCTTCAGGTGTCCGGAGACATCGAGACGCTTGGCCCCCTCGGGTGTCAGGAATCCGGCGTTCTCGCCAGCATTGAGCGACTGGGGCAGAATGTCGAGGAGTTTCCAGGAGAATCCCTTCGGCGCCACCAGTTCATCAAACTTGCGCACCATCTCGGCGTCATAGGTCTTGGTATTGGGGTCGACAGGGATCATGCCGGAGGCATCGCCCACGCCAAGGACGAATTTCCCGGTCACCTGCCAGTGGACGTAGCCAGCCAGTGTGGTGAGGAACTTGATGTCGGCCACATGCTCCTCGTTGTCGAGAATGCACTGATAGAGATGGGAGATGCTCCAGCGGAGAGGGATGTTGTAGTTGAAAAGCGTGGAGAGTTCAGCGGCAGCCTTCCCGGTGTTGGTGTTGCGCCAAGTGCGGAAAGGAACGAGGATCTCCTGCTTCTCGTTGAATGCCATGTAGCCATGCATCATGGCGCTGAAGCCGATGGCGGCGAGCGCTTCTATCTCGCAGTCGTATTGCCGGATGACATCCTTGCGGAGTTCGGCATAGCAGTCCTGCAGGCCATACCAGATGGCTTCTACGCTATAGGTCCAGAGACCGTCGACGAGCTGGTTTTCCCACTCATGGCTGCCTTGGGCGATGGGCTTGTTCTCCTGGTCGATGAGAACAGCTTTGATACGGGTGGAGCCAAACTCAATTCCGAGGATGGCCTTGCCTGCTTCTATGGTTTGTTTTGCAGTCATCTTGTCTTTATTTAAGCGCCTTGTTAAGCATGTAGTAGATCTCATTCATCTGGAGGTCGTGCTTGAACTCGCTGGTCTTGGTGTCCTTGTTGATACGGACATACTCGATGCCGAGCATCTCGGCGAAGTCCTCCCAGTATTCCTCTGTGATGTCGTAGGAGAAGGCGCTGTGGTGTGTGCCGCCAGCGAGGATCCATGCGCCGGCACCGATCTCGAATGTGGGCTGGGGCACCCAGAGAGCAGAAGCGACAGGCAGGTTGGGCATGGGTTTGGGCTCGATGCACTCCACTTCCTGTGAGATGAGGCGGAAGCGGTTGCCGAGATCGACCACCGTGGCCTTGATGCCTCGGCCGACTTTGGATGTGAAGACGAGGCGTGCGGTCTGCTGTTTGCGGATGCCGATGCCGAGGAAGTGGACCTCGAGCTTGGGCTTGTCGGTGGCGATAAGCGGACAAACCTCGAGCATGTGGCTCTGGAGGCAGCTGCTGCGGTCGCCGGCGAAGTTGAGGGTGTAGTCCTCGAGGAATGAGCAACCAGTAGGCATGCCCTGCTGGATGACCCAAAGAGTGCGGTAGAGGCAAGCGGTCTTCCAGTCTCCCTCAGCACCGAAACCGATACCCTCGGCCATCAGCCGCTGTGAGGCAAGGCCGGGAATCTGGTCGAAACCGACGAAGTTCGGGTCGTCGATGTCGGCGTCGCCGAGGTCGTCGAAGTTGGTGGTGAAAGCTGTGGCGCACTCGTCTTTCAGCACGCGGCGCAGTGCTATCTCTGCCTTGGCTGCGTTTTTCACTTTCTGCCAATAGACCTCCTCGCCGCTCTCATCGATCTTGATGGTGTATTCTTTCTTGTACTCCTCGACAAGGGCCTCGGCCTCGGCGTCGGTGACTTTCTTGAAATACTCCATCAGAGAGGAGACAGGATAATAGTCGACATGGTAGCCCAGGCGCTGTTCAAACTCCACACGGTCGCCATCGGTGACGGCTACATTGTTCATGTTCATGCCAAACATCAGGCAGCGCACGTTCTTGGCATCGGCCACGCCGGCAGCCACGCGGGCCCAGACGGCGATCTTCTTCTGTGCTTCCTCGTTCTTCCAGTAGCCGCAGACCACCTTGCGCGGAACACGCATGCGGGTGCAGATATGACCGAACTCGATGTCGCCATGAGCGCTTTGGTTGAGGTTCATGAAGTCCATGTCCATGGTCTCCCAGGGAATCTCAGCATTGTATTGTGTGTGGAAGTGGAGAAGAGGCTTCTGGAGGTCCTGCAGGCCCTTGATCCACATTTTTGCGGGTGAGAAGGTGTGCATCCAGGTGATGATGCCGATGCATTTGTCATCGTTGTTGGCGGCTTTCATCACAGCCTCTACTTCCTTGCTGCTGTTGGCCGTGCCTTTATAAACCACTTTCACGGGGATATTTCCACTGGCGTTGAGGCCGTCCACCATCTCCTTGGAGTGGCCGTCGACTTGCACCACGGCATCACCTCCGTAAAGAAGTTGTGCACCTGTTACCCACCAGATCTCTAAATTCTCGAATGCTTTCATAATTGTAGTCTGTAAATGTTATGTTTGATGATGAATTTTGGGCTTGTTATTTTTTCTTCTGTCCATAGTAGGCATTGGGACCATGTTTGCGGCTGAAATGTTTCTCGATGAGAAGCGGGTTCATGGTTGTGGCCGGATTGACACAGAAGGAAACGAAGGCCATCTTGGCCACCTGCTCTGCCACCACGGCATGGTAAACAGCCTGTGCGGGATCCTTGCCCCAAGAGAAGGGCCCGTGGTTCTTGACAAGGACGGCGGGGGTATGGACGGGGTTGATGTTATCGCGGCGGAACCGGTCGACGATGACCACGCCGGTCTCTTTCTCATATTCGGGCATCTGCTCTGCGGTCATGTCATCGGTGCAGGGGATGCAGTCGTGGAAATAGTCGGCATGAGTGGTGCCGATATTGGGGATGTCTTTTCCGGATTGTGCCCATGCTGTGGCATAGGTGGAGTGTGTGTGGACGATGCCGCCCAATTCGGGGAAGGCACGGTAGAGCACCAAGTGGGTCGGGGTGTCCGACGAAGGGTTGAGGTCTCCCTCCACTACTTTCCCGCTCTCGAGGTCTACCACCACCATGTCGGATGCTTTCATCACGTCATAGTCGACACCAGAGGGCTTGATCACGACAAGGCCTTTCTCACGGTCTATGCCCGACACGTTGCCCCAGGTGAAAATCACCAGGTTGTGCTTCACGAGGTCGAGATTGGCTTGGAATACTTTTTCTTTTAATTCTTCTAACATGTGAGTCAATTAGATAATTGGTTGTTTTTTCATAGTTTGAAAGAGGTCTCGTTGGAGAACATCTTTTTGTTGAATCGGTAGAGGACGGCACCGCGCTTCGAGGTGAGCTTGTCGATGTGCTCAGTCTTCTCGATGAAGTCGATGCCTTTCACGCGCTTGCGGAAGTTGCGTTTGTCTATTTCCTCCCCCAGGATGGCTTCATAGACATGTTGCAACTGGGTCAGGGTGAACAGTTCCGGGAGCAGGTTGAAACTCAGCGGTTCGGTATTGATGCGGCGGCGCAAAAGAGTGATGGCTTTGCGCACCATCTCATTGTGGTCGGAATAGAGCCGGGGCAGTTCGTTGATGCTCACCCATTCCACGCCATGCTCCTGGCGAAGGCTCTCGTCGTAGTCGTTGACATTGATGAGCGCACAGTAGGCCACGGTGATGACCCGCTCTCCGGGGTCGCGGTCGATGGCTCCGAAGGCACCCACCTGTTTCATGTAGATGTCTTTCAGTCCAGTCAGGGTGTAGAGCACGCGATAAGCAGCCTCTTCCAGGCTTTCGTCTTCGCCGACGAATCCTCCGTAGAGAGACCATTCGCCTCTTCCCGGGTCCATTTGCCGGTGTCCGATGAGAAGCTTCAGCTTCTCCTGGTCGAAACCGAATACAATGCAGTCGACGGAGACGAGTACTTTGGAATGCTCACCATAAAATCCAGTCATAATCCTTTAATTCCTATTGTTGAATGTGGAAATGCAGCAACTTTCTGTTTGCAGAGTAAAGAGAGGGAAAGCGTTCGGCTCCTCCCTCTCTTTGATGTGTGATTACCAGAAGTAAATGTAGAATGCGATGGTGAAACCGAGGATGATCACGGTGTGGATCACATCCCAGTGATTCCAGCTGGCACGAGTGGCTGCAATCTGCTCAGGTGTAGAGGTTCCGAAGACAAGGCCTTGGATCTTCTTCTCGTCGGGTGCCTCGGTGCAGAGTGACACGATGATCACGATCAGGCAGCACACCAGCAGCATCACACCACAGAAGAACAGCCAGTTGAAATCGTAGAACACGGCCTTGAACCAAGTCTGAGCGGCGTCGGGCGTGTTGCTGTAGTAAACCTTGGCTCCCAGACGGGTGAGACCGATGATCAGACCGGAGAGCAGACCCCACATGCCACCTTTGGCGGATGCGCGCTTCCAGCAGATACCCAGGAGGAAGGCTGAGGCGATACCCGGTGCGAGCACGCTCTGCACATCCTGCAGATAGTTGTAGAGCACATCGCCGACGCTACGCATGATGGGAATCCAGAGGATACCGAGAATCACGATGACCACAGTGGCGATCTGACCGATGCGTACCAGCTGCTTCTCGGAGGTCTCAGGCTTGAGGCGCTTCCAGAAGTCGATGGTGAAGAGCATGGCAGAGGAATTGAACAGAGAGGCCAGGGATGACATCAGAGCGGCAAGGATACCGCACACCACTAGACCTTTGACACCTGCAGGCAGCAATTTGGCCACGAGGGTCGGGAAAGCTGCGTCGGGAGTGGAGAGCACGAACACCTCGCCATTGGGCAGGGTGATGCCTTTCTGACTCATGGCAAAAGCGATCATGCCGGGGATGAGGAACAGGAAGACAGGGAGCAATTTCAGGTATGCGCCAAAGATGGTACCGCGGCGAGCTTCCTTCTCGTTCTTTCCGGAGAGTACACGCTGCACGATGTACTGGTCTGTACACCAGTACCAGAAACCGATGACAGCAGATCCGACGAGAGCACCGAGCCAAGGATAGTTCGGGTCGCGGTTGTCGCGGATGAGCGATGTCATCTTGTCGCCGTACTCATTGGCGTCGACAGCACCGCAGATGGCCATCATCTGGTCCCAACCGCCCAGAGCCTTGAATCCCAGGACGAGGATGATGAGTGAGCCGAGCAGGAGGATAGGAGTCTGCAGCACAGACGTGTAGAGCACGGATTTCATACCACCGAGGATGGTGTAGATGGCAGTGATGACCACGAGGCCGATAGCGGCGATCCAGAAGAAGTCGATGCCCCAGAGTTCCTTGATGCCGAAAACCTGCTGGAAGACCAGTCCGCCGGCATAGACTGTCACGGCCACCTTGGTGAGCACATAGCTGATGAGAGAGATGACAGAGAGGATCGTACGGCTCTCTTTGTTGAATCGACGCTCCAGGAATTCAGGCATGGTGTAGACCATTGAGCGGGTGTAGAAGGGCACGAATACCCAACCCAGGATAAGGATCATCCAGCCCTGGATCTCCCAGTGGGCCATGGCCATACCAGAGGATGCTCCAGCGCCTGCCAGTCCTATGAGGTGCTCAGAACCGATGTTGGATGCGAAAATCGAGGCACCGATGGCGATCCACGTCGCATCACGTCCACCAAGGAAATAGTCTGCTGAGTTGTTGTTCTTTTGGTTGATAACCCAAACGACAATGCCAATAAGTGCCAGGCAGAAAACACCAATGACAATCCAGTCTAAAAGTTGCATGTGATTATAAAATTTTTTATGGTTATTATAGGTAATTGCTTATTGGGCTTGTGCTGTGCTGTCGGCTTCAGCAGTTTGCTCTGTCTCGCTCTTCACAGAGAACTTATAGGCAGCGTGGCTGTAGTATTTCTCGCCTGGCTTCAAAGTAGGCTGCACCCAGTCTTTCTTGTTGGGGGAGTCGGGGTATTTCTGGCTCTCAAGGCACACACTCACATGCTTGGGATAAAGCACACCGAATTTGCCGGGTACGCCGTTGCCCTGGAAATTGCCAGTGTAGACCTGCACGCCAGGCTCATTGGTGAACATCTCGAGCAGGATGCCGGTCTTCGGGGAGTAGAGCGATGCGCAGACGATGTTGTCGTCGCCCTTGCCGTCCTTGAACGTGTTCAGGCACCAGTTGTGGTCGTAGCCGGTGGCGTTTTTGATGTAGATGTATGAAGTGTCCATCTTCTCAGCGATGACAGCAGGCTCACGGAAGTCCATTGGCGTGCCTTGCACGGGTTTGATCTCACCTGTCGTCATGTAGCTGGCATCCGACGGAGTGAAGTTGTCGGCATTGATGTAGAGCACCATGTCCATGGCTTCTTTCGAGAGGTCGCCGTTGAGGTTGTAGTAGTTGTGGTTAGTCATATTGATGATAGTCTCGGCGTCGGTAGTGGCCTCGAAGGTGATGTCGAGGGTGTTGTCGGCTGTCAGTTTGTAGGTCGTGGTGGCTGTCACGGTGCCAGGGAAGCCATTGTCGCCGTCGGGTGATACAAGTGTCAGTTTCAGAGTGGTGGCGTCGATCTGCTCGGCGTCATACACTTTGTGCATCCATCCGGTGTTCCCACCGCCATGCAAACAGTGCTTGGCACCGTTCCCTGTGTCGTTTTGGGTCAGTTGGTATTCTTTTCCATCCACGGTGATCTTGCCATCGTTGATGCGGTTGGCATAGCGTCCAACGGATGAGCCGTAGTCACTGGGACTGTTGAGCGTGTCGGCGTATTGTGCGATGTTGTCATAGCCAAGCACCACGTCGGTGGGGTTGCCGTCTTTGTCGGGCACGACGAGCGACACGATGCGGCCACCATAGTTGGTGATGCATGCCTCCATGCCATTGTCGTTCTTAAGCACATAGAGCTTGACAGGTTTTTCGTTGATGACCGTGTCGAAACGGGCAGGGTCGAGCTTGGATACAGTGAGGTTCACTTCCTTGCCTGTATCACAGGCTGAGAGCATCGCAAGAGCTACTCCTGCTCCCAAAATAATACCTTTTAAGTTTTTCATAATTTGGATGGATTTATAGATGATTCGATTTTGGGTGTAAATATACAATATTTTATTGATTTGACAATGGGTGAGGTATATGTTTTTGAGCATAAAAGTGTAAAAATAACACTTTTTAATTATTTGGCTGTCAAATAAGGGCGTAAAATCAAAAAATCGGCGAGAAACATCTTCTCACGATGGAGATGTTTTCCCGCCGATGGTCTCTTTTAGGTGCTTAGCAGATCTTGCGTGAGCCATCACTGATGACAACGTCGATCACCATGGGCTCTTTGCCGTATTTGGCGGCATATTTTTTCTTGGCGTCGGCGATGAAGGCATCGTAGAGCTCGTCTTTCACCAGGTTGATGGTGCAACCTCCGAAACCTCCACCCATGATGCGGCTTCCGGTCACGCCGTTTTCCTTGGCGATGTCGTTGAGGAAGTCGAGTTCCTCGCAGCTCACTTCATATTCCTTGCTCAGTCCGTAATGGGTCTCGTACATTTTCTGGCCGACAGTCTCGTAGTCTCCGGCCACGAGGGCGTCGCAGACAGCGAGCACACGGTCTTTCTCTCCGAGAACGAAATGGGCGCGGGTGTAGTCTTCCTCACCCACCTCGGCTCTTACTTCCTCCAGCTGTTCCCAGGTGCAGTCGCGCAGTGTCTCGAATTTGCCCTCCGGATGTTTGGCGGCAATATGTTTCACCACGTTCTCGCAGCTGTTGCGGCGGTCGTTGTAGGGAGAACCCACCAGTTCGTGCTTCACACAGGAGTTGAGCAGCACCAGTTTATAGCCTTTGGGATCGAAAGGATAATATTCGAACTCACGTGAGCGGCAGTCGAGGCGCATCAGTTTGCCGGCTTTTCCGAAGACACTGGCAAACTGGTCCATAATGCCACAATTCACTCCGATGTACTTATGCTCTGTGGCCTGTCCAGCGAGTACGATGTCCCATTTGGAGACTTTGTTTTCGCCGAAGAGGTCGTTGATGCCGCAGCCGAAGCAGCTCTCCATGGCAGCAGAGGATGACATTCCTGCTCCGAGAGGGACATCACCGGCGAAAGCGATGTTGTAACCCTTCACAGGTACTCCAAGGGCTTCCATCTCCAGTGTCATGCCATAGATGAAGCGAGCCCATGTAGCACGAGGGCCTTTGCCATCGTGGAAATCAAAGTCCACTCGGTCTTTCAGGTCGATGGAGTATGCACGGATGGTGCTCTCGGTGCCGTTGGGGCGCATCTCGGCCATGATGCCGCAGTCAACTGCTCCTGGGAAGACGAAACCGCCGTTATAGTCGGTGTGCTCTCCGATGAGGTTGATACGGCCTGGTGAGTGATAGATGTTGCCGGTAAGACCGTCAAAATGTTTGATAAAACGACTTCTTACAAATTCGATATCCATGATTATTCTGATTTTGTGATTGATGTTTTTTTGTTTTCTAGGGCTAGGGTTTCTAGTGGCTCTAGGAATCCTAGTGCTCCTAGAGCTTCTAGGTATCCTAGTTTATCTAGTGGTTCTAGGAATCCTAGTTTACCTAGTGGTTCTAGGAATCCTAGTGCTTCTAGAGCTTCTAGAGTTTCTAGGAATCCTAGTGATTCTAGGTGTCTTTAGTCTACGGGGATGTCTTTGTTGACATTCTTGCAGCCTATGAGAGCGTAGTAGAACATGTATGCCATGGCGAGGAGATAGACGAAATAACTCGGCATATATCCCATGAAATCAGCAAAGAAATTCTGTACGACGGGCAGCACACCACCGCCCACAACCATCATCATGAAGATGCCGGATGCCTGTGCGGTGTATTTACCAAGACCCTCTGTGGCCAGGTTGAAAATGGAAGCCCACATCACAGAAGTGCAGAGACCGCAGAGCACAAGCAACAAGGCGCTCATAGGTACGGTGATCATCTCAATACTGCCTTCCAGAATCTTCACCAACGGCATGCTTACGGTCACGGACTTGGGAGTGAGGATGGCTGCAATGATCAGGATCATGCCCACGGCAGTGGTGCAGAGCATCATCTGACGTGATGACACCTTGCCGGCAATGGCACTGGAAATCAGACGCCCCACAAGCATGAGCAGCCAGTACATGGCGGCTACGGCACCACCGATGGTGGCAGCGTTGAGGACGGCCTCCGGGTTCACCCATGCACCATTGGCTGATGTGTCTGACAGGTAGAAGTTCAAACCACCGGGGATGCCCACCTCAACACCTACATAGACGAAGATGGCGATGACTCCCAGCAGGGTATGACGGAATGACCAGGGCGAATGCTCGAACACGGTGTCGGCTGTCACCTTGCCCATCTCCGGGTCTTCGATTGGGATGAAGAGCAGAATGCAGAAAGCGCAAGCGAAAACAGCCATGGCGATGAACATCACCAGGTTGACGTCGGCCATCTGGGTGGATGCGGTCACGGTGCCGATCAGGGCGCCCACCAACATCGGGGTCATCGTTCCCGAGAGAGAATTCAGCGTGCCACCGATCATGTTGAGCTGGTTGCCGCGGTTTCCTCCTCCTCCAAGCAGGTTGAGCATGGGGTTGACGACAGTGTTGAGGATACAGACGGAGAAACCGGAAATGAATGCACCGAAGAGATAGATGCAGAATCCGGGGATGCCTCCTGAGAATCCGGAAAGATATTGGATCAACACCCCAAAGAAGCCCACAGCGATGCCGATGAGGGCCGTCTTCTTGTAACCCACTTTGGTCAGCATCTTGCCAGCCGGGATTCCCATGAACAAGTAGGCGAAGAAGTTCATGAAGTTACCCATGATGCCCAGCACGTTGCTGCCGCCGATTTCAGGCTGGTTTTTCCAAATGACACCAATGGGGGCTCCAAGGTTGGTCACAAAGGAAATCATTGCGTAGAGGAAGAACATCGTGACAATGGCGATGATGCTTCCATTTTGTTTTTGTTTGCTCATTGTTGTTATTATGATTAGGTTTCCGTTGATACCCCTTGTCCATTGTTGGCCATTCGCACAATGGTGAAATGGCCAACAACGGCATGGGGGGTGGTCTCTTGTTTATTTCCTCACTCCAAACTTGTAGATCGTCTTCTGCTTGTAACGACGATTTGGTTTCAGCACCACAGAGGGGAAGTAGGGGTGGTTGGGAGTGTCGGGGAAGTGCTGTGCTTCGAAGCAGATTGCACTACGGCGGGGGAAGGTGGCACCATGCTGGCCCTTCTCACCGCAGCCGAAGTTATCGGTGTAGAGTTGCACGCCTGGTTCTGTGGTGTAGACATCCATCGTGCGGCCAGTTTTCGGCTCAAAGATGCGTGCTGCAAAGCTCAATTCCCCTTCCTCGCACTTGTTGAGTACGTAGCAATGATCGTAACCAGAACCGTTACGGATCTGCTCGCAGTCGGCATCGATGTCCTGACCGATGGGTTTCGGCGTGCGGAAATCAAATGGAGTGTCTTTCACAAAGCGAATCTCGCCCGTGGGGATGGAGGTCTCGTCGATGGGGAGGTAGTAGTCTGCGTTGATCTCACATTCCAGGTCTTCGATGGTGGGCGTGGGATCGGCGATGCCGGCCAGGCTGAAGAAACCGTGGTTGGTCAGGTTGATGATGGTCATCTTGTTGGTCGTGGCCAGATACTCTATCATCAACTCGTTCTCATTGGTGAATGTGTAGACGACGGTCACCTTCAATTCGCCAGTGTATCCTTCTTCGCCATAGGCGGAGATCAGCTCGAGTACCAGCGACTGGTTGTTCATCTGAGTGGCATCCCATACACGTGCATGGAAACCTTTCGGACCGCCATGCAGGGCGTTGGGGTCGTTGTTGATGGCCAGCTGGTAGTCTTTCCCTCTCAGTCTGAACTGTCCGCGGCAGATGCGGTTGCCATAGCGCCCGATCAGGGTCGACAAATAAGGCTGCGGATGATTGATGGCTTCCTGGATGCTGTTGTACCCCTGGATGACGTTGGCGATGTTGCCGTCTCTGTCAGGTACCATGATGGCTACAATGGCTCCACCATAGTTGGTGATAGCGACTTCATTGCCAAGACTGTTTTTGAGGATATACAAATCGGTGTTTTTCCCGTTGATCGTGGTCTGGAAATCTTCTTTTCTCAGGCCACAAAGAATTTCTGTTTCTCCTGTGTTCATAATCATTAGGGTTATAGTTACTATGTAGTCTGCAAAATAACTCAAAAAAAATGAGAAACACAAAAGAAACGGGGAAAAAGTGTTTTTTCACAACAGTTAAAAACTCTTAAATCGCCAGGCTGTTTAAAGCTTGTCTCTTTTCCCTGGAAAGAGACTCTAATAAGTCAGCTACCACGTAGCTGCTGCCTCCCACGAAAATGAAGTCATGGGGAGAGGCTTCCGACAGGGCCGTGCGATAGGCCGCTGCGACTGAAGGGAATGCCTGGCCGTTCAATCCTTTGTTTTTTGCTTTTTGCTGCACGGTTCGCTCGTCGATGGCCCGTTTGCTGTTTGCCTTCGTAAAATAGAAAGTGGCGTTGGCGGGAAGGAGGCTCAAGACAGTGTCGATGTCCTTGTCATCCACCATGCCGAAAACGATGCGGCATTTGTCACAGGCTTGCGACTTGATTTGCCGGGCAAGGTATTGCCAGCCGCCTACGTTATGCCCTGTGTCGCAGATGACCAGCGGGTTCTCCTGGATGCGCTGCCATCTGCCCATCAGGCCTGTCAGGTGGCAGACCTCGGCGAATCCTTTCTTGATGTCATCTTGAGAGATGGAAAGACCGGCTCGCCGGAGTTGTTCCACAGCTGCGAGGATGGTGTTGGCATTCTTTACTTGATATGTTCCGCCCAATTCGCCATGAAGGATACCCATGCCGGCGGTATCGTAGTCTATGCCTCCATCTTCTGTCGGGATGGCTTGGGAGATGTAAGAACAATCTTCCGCGAAAATGAGCGGCGCCCCCTCCGCCTGTGCTTTGTTGATGAACACAGGACGAGTCTCCGGCAGTGCCTCGCCGATCACGACCGGGATTCCAGGTTTGATGATGCCGGCTTTCTCGGCAGCGATCCGGGGTAGGGTATCTCCGAGAAACTGTGTGTGGTCGAAGCTGATGTTGGTGATGACCGACAGAATCGGGGAGATGATATTGGTGCAGTCGAGCCGACCTCCGAGCCCCACCTCTATCACAGCGATATCGACATGCTGCTGCCTGAAATAGTCGAAGGCCATCGCTGTGGTCAGTTCGAAGAAAGAAGGGCGTAGGGGTTCGAAGAAATGGCGGTGTTTCTCGACGAAATCGATGACAAACGCCTCGCTGACGCATAGACCGTCGACACGGATGCGTTCGCGGAAATCTACGAGATGAGGCGACGTGAACAGGCCAGTGTGGTAGCCAGCGGTTTGCAGGATGGCGGCCAAGGTATGGGAGACAGACCCCTTCCCGTTAGTGCCGGCCACATGGATGGTGGTGAAACTGTGATGGGGATGCGACAGATGGTTGTCGAGGGCTAAGGTGTTGCTGAGTCCCTCTTTATAAGCACCAGCCCCGATCTTCTCGAAGACCGGGGTGCTGTTGAACAAATATGTCACGGTTTCGTTGTAGTCCATCCGTGGTCAGGAGAAATAATTCTTGAATCGCTGGAAAATACTTTGCCGAGTCGAATTGTCGCTTTTGAAGTTCTCGCTTCGCTGCATCTTCTCCAAAGCCTCTTTCTCGTCACGTGAGAGAGTCTTGGGAACATAGATGCTGATATTGACGATGATGTCGCCTGTGCCCGATCCATATCCTTGCACAGCCGGAAGTCCCTTGCCGCGGAGCCGTTTTGTCGTGCCAGGTTGGATGCCTGGCTCCAGATTGATTTTCAGAGACTTGCCGTCGATGGTCGGTATTTTCACCTCACCACCGAGCGCTGCCGTGGGGAAGTCGAGCAACAGGTTGTAGATGAGATCGTTGTCTTGTCTTACAAAAGTGTCGTTAGACTCCTCGCTGATGAAAACTTGGATATCACCAGGCACCCCGTTGTGAGCTCCTGCGTTGCCTTTGCCCTGCACGGTGAGCACCATGCCGTCGGCCACGCCGGCGGGAATCTTGATCTCGACGACTTCCTCGCCTTTGACCACGCCGTCGCCGCCGCATTCCTTGCACTTGTTCTTGATGACTTTGCCCTCTCCATGGCAGGTGGGGCAGACCCCTTGGGTCTGCATCACTCCGAAGAGCGTCTGCTTGGTCTGTACGGTGTAGCCGCTGCCATGACATGTGGGGCAAGTGTCAGCACTTGATCCTGCCTCAGCACCGCTGCCATGGCAGTGGGGGCAGGTCACGTCTTTCTTCACGCGGAATTTCTTGGTCACGCCCGAAGCCACTTCTTGAAGGCTTAATTTCACTTTCAGGCGCAGGTCGCCGCCACGGTAGACGCGCTGGCTGCTGCCGCCGCGACCTCCTCCGAAACCTCCAAAGCCACCGAATCCGCCTCCGCCGAACACGCTTCCAAACATCTGGAAGATATCGTCCATGGAGAAATCTCCGCTGCTGAAGCCACCAAATCCGCCGGGAGCATCAAAACCGAATTGGTCGTATTGCTGTCGCTTCTGTGCGTCGTGCAGCACATCGTAGGCCTCTGCGGCCTCCTTGAACTTCTCTTCAGCTTCTTTGTCGCCGGGATTGCGGTCGGGATGATACTTGATGGCGATCTTGCGGTAGGCTTTCTTGATCTCGTCTTCCGACGCGTCCTTGCTCACGCCGAGTACCTCGTAGTAATCTCTTTTGTTTGCCATTTCTTTTCTATGTCATCCTATTGTCCCACGGCTACTTTGGCATAGCGGATCACTTTCCCGTTGAGTGTGTATCCCGTCTGCACGCAGTCGATCACTTTGCCTTTCTTGTCGTCGCCCATGCCAGGTACCATGGCAATGGCCTCGTGATAGTCGGTATCGAAATCCTTGTCAGTGGTCTCGATACGCTCGACACCCTCGCCAGAGAGGATCTTGATGAATTTCTTGTATATCAGGTCAACACCCTCGCGGAGGGTGTCCACGTTTTCCGTTTTCTTGCCATTCTCGATGGCGCGCTCCAGGTCGTCAAGCACGGGAAGGATCTTGGTGATGGTCTTCTCACCTCCATTGAGGATCAGTTCGGCTTTCTCTTTCAGCGTGCGCTTGCGGTAGTTGTCGAACTCAGCTACCTTGCGGAGATACTTGTCGTTGAGTTCCTCTATTTTCTCCTGGGCTTCCTTCAAGGGGTCTTTAGCCTCCTCTTTGTCAGCTGTTTCCTCTTTCTCTTCCGAAGCAGCCTTCACCTCCTCATTCTCTTGCTCCTGGGTGTCCTCGGTGGCAGGGTTCTCAGAGGCAGTAGCCTCTTCTGCAGTGGCTTCTTCCTGAAGCTCGTCTATCTCTTTCTTGCTTTCTTCGTTCATTGTCGTAGTCTTTTGGTTCTGTTTGTTGTGCAGCAAAAAACTTGCCAAACTCGAAAAAGGCCTGGCAAGTTTCTTTGCTTTCTTGGTTTTATGTGAAGCGTTATACCGTGCCATACATTTTGGCTTTCAGTTCTTTGATGCCTTCGTCGTAGATATAGTCATCATACTGCATCAGTTTGTCGATGGTGCCGCTTGGTGTCAGTTCGATGATGCGGTCAGCCACGGTCTGGATGAACTCATGGTCGTGGCTGGCGAAGAGTATGTTTCCCTTGAAAGAGACCAGATTGTTGTTGAACGCCTGGATGCTCTCCAGGTCAAGGTGGTTGGTCGGCGTATCGAGGATAAGGCAGTTGGCATTCTTCAGTTGCATGCGTGCGATCATGCAGCGCATCTTCTCACCTCCGCTGAGCACGTTGACTTTCTTCTCCACCTCCTCTTGTTTGAACAGCATGCGGCCCAGGTATCCTTTCATCATCACTTCGTTGCCAGTGCCAAACTGGCTGAGCCAGTCGACCAAGTTGAGCTCGCTCTTGAAGAACTCGGTGTTGTCGAGTGGCAGATAGGCTGTGGTGATGGTGATGCCCCATTTGTAGGTTCCGGCATCGGGTTGGCGGTTGCCGTTGATGATCTCGAAGAGGGCGGTCATCGCCTTGGGGTTATGGCTGAGGAAGACGGTCTTCTGGCCTTTTTCGATGTTGAAGTTGACGTTGTCGAAAAGTACAGTGCCGTCAGCATCTACAGCTTTCAGTCCTTCCACTTCCAGAATCTGGTTGCCTGGTTCGCGCTCCATCTGGAAGAGAATGCCAGGGTACTTGCGTGATGAGGGCCGGATTTCGTCGACATTGAGTTTCTCCAGCATCTTCTTGCGGCTGGTGGTCTGTTTGCTCTTTGAGACATTAGCCGAGAAACGACGGATAAACTCCTCCAGTTCCTTACGCTTCTCCTCAGCTTTTTGGCGCTGGTTTTGTGCTTGTCGCAGAGCAAGTTGTGAACTCTGATACCAGAAAGAGTAGTTGCCCGAGAAAACAGTCACCTTGCCGAAGTCGATGTCGACGGTCTGGGTGCTCACGGCATCGAGGAAGTGGCGGTCGTGGCTCACCACGAGAACGGTCTGCTCCACGTTGCTCAGATATTCCTCCAGCCATTGTACGGTGTCAAGGTCGAGGTCGTTGGTCGGCTCGTCGAGCAGCAGGTTGTCAGGATTTCCGAAGAGGGCCTTGGCCAGCATCACACGCACCTTCTCATTGTTTGAGAGTTCACTCATGGGCTTATTGTGCAGTGCTTCTTTGATGCCAAGGTTGGAGAGCAGCATGGCAGCATTGCTCTCAGCGTTCCATCCGTCCATCTCAGCGAATTTCTCTTCAAGTTCGGCCACGAGGTTGCCGTCTTCCTCGCTGAAGTCAGGTTTCATGTAGAGGGCCTCGCGGTCTTTCATGTTCTTCCAGAGGGGCTGGTGGCCCATCATGACTGTATCGAGTACGGTGAAATCGTCGTATTTGAAGTGATCCTGGTCAAGAACCGACAGTCGCTCCCCCGGGCCAAGTTCTACGGAACCTTTGTTGGGCTCAAGTTCACCACTGATGGCTTTCAGTAGTGTTGATTTCCCGGCGCCGTTGGCGCCGATGACACCGTATATGTTGCCTGCGGTGAACTTGATGTTGACGTCTTTGTATAAAACTCTTTTGCCAAATTGGATGGCGAGGTTGGTGACTGTGATCATGCTTGTCGATATTATATATAATGTGGCAAAGGGAAATCGTCCGATTTCCCAATTCGCCTGCAAAGGTACGAATAAGCGAGCGAAGTGCCAAATTTATTTGAGCAATTCCGAGCGGGAGTACCTTCGGCGAAGCCAAAGGTGCGAGCGAAGTGCCAAATTTATTTGTGCAATTCCTTTTTTTTGTAGAGACGTCACATTGTGGCGTCTTACAGCGAAAAAAACAGTTCTGCCTGCAAATTTCACGGATTTGCCCTCTTAAATGCGAAATTTTGCCTAATTTTGCACCCATGATGAAGAGAAATTTCAACCAAGCCCCTGAATACGACCATTATGCGGTAGCTAAGGAGACCCCATTGTTGGAGTTCTTGTTGCAGACCGTCCAGGGACAAAGCAAGACGAAAATCAAGGCCACGCTGAAAGGGCGGGGCATCAAAGTCGACGGGAAGTGTGTCACACAGTTTGATTTCCTCCTTCGGCCGGGCATGAAGGTCTCTGTCAGCAAATCGAAGCGCAACATGACATTCAAGAACCGTTTCGTCAAACTCGTCTATGAAGACCGCTACCTGGTCGTCGTCGAGAAAGAGCCGGGTATCTTGTCGATGGCAGCGGGTCACTCCTCGCTCAACGTGAAATCTGTGCTTGATGATTATTTCCGGAAGTCACAGCAGCGGTGCAGGGCACATGTCGTCCATCGTCTCGACCGTGATACCAGTGGTCTGCTGATTTACGCCAAGGATATGGAGACGGAGCAGATCCTGGAGCATGAGTGGCATGATATCGTCTATGACCGTCGCTACGTGGCCGTGGTGTCGGGAGAGATGGAGCAGGATGGCGGCACCATTGCCAACTGGCTGAAAGACAACAAGGCATACGTCACCTATTCCTCGCCAGTCGACAATGGCGGGAAATATGCGGTCACCCATTTCCACACGCTGGCGCGAACGACAGAACATTCGCTGGTGGAATTCAAATTAGACACCGGGCGTAAGAATCAGATCCGTGTGCATGCTGCCGACATGGGGCATCCTGTCTGTGGCGATGTGAAATACGGTAATGGCGATGACCCGATCCACCGTCTTTGCCTGCATGCTTTCTTGCTTTGTTTCTACCATCCGGTGACCCATGAGCGGATGGAGTTTCAAACACCTATCCCTACTTCGTTCAGGTTGCTGTTCAAATAACCCCCAAAACATTATCTCAGAAAATGGAATTACTCGATATCTCAACTCAAGACATCGCTTACCTCGTCTTTGGGATCATTGCTGTCATTGTGGCTTTTGTGGTGATCAAGAAAGTGGCTGGTTGCCTGATCAAGACGGTGGTCTTCGCCATCTTGCTGGCAGTCATGGCATATTTGTATTATAACTATATCCAGGGTAAGGAAGAACCGGCCGAGGAGCCAGCCCGTGTGGAAATCAACGGATAGGGAATATCCGGATGGTCAGATTCTACAGCAAGAGGCCGATTGAGGTGAGCACACCATAGATGAAGATATTCCTTGCGTTTTCACCGAGGATCCCGTTCAAGCGTTTCCCGTTGCTGATGCTGACCATCCGCCGGTAGGTCACGAAATGCAACATCAGATAGAGGAGGGGCAAGACGAAAGCCCATGTCCTGCCTTGGAAAAGATGGACACCCCCCATGAGGCATGCCAGCAATCCCAAACCCAGGAAAAGTATCTCTGTAGCCTTTTTTCCGATCCTGACGACAAGTGTCACTTTCCCTGTGCGTCGGTCGTTGTCGCGGTCGCGGTAATTGTTGACGACCAGGAGTGTGTCTACCACCAGGCCGCAAGCCAAGGAGGCTGTCAGCACTTGCAGTGTCACTGTCCCGGTCTGGATGTAATAAGTGGCGCAGACCGGCACGATGCCGAAAAAGACCAGTACCAGCAAGTCGCCCAAGCCGAGGTAGGAGAGGTGGGTCGTGTAGAGAAAGCAGAAGGCCACGCACAATACCCCGATTCCCACCATGGCCCAACCACCATATATGATTAGAGGAAGACCGGCCAGGCATGCGATCACTGTGGTCAGCAATATGGCGTAGCGCATGGCTGGAAGCGTGACCCATCCCTGAGCACAGGCCCTCAGAGGTCCTAACCGGAACTCGTCGTCGGTGCCTTTCTTGAAGTCGAAATAATCATTGATGAAATTAGCGTCGATTTGCATGATAAAGGCAAACAACAGACAAAGGACGGCGGGAATGATGCTGAATTTCTCCTGTGCTGTTGCCTCGGAGAGGTCTCGCCATGCTATGGCCAAAGCAATCATGACAGGGACGGCAGCCCCCGTTAAGGTTTTCGGACGGGAAGCCAAAAGCCAAGCTTTGGCTGAATTGACACTTACATTGTTTTCTGTATCCATGGAATGCAAAAATAATCAATTTTTTTGTTTTTGTGCCGCAATCCAGCGATAAAATAAGATAAAAGCATTATCTTTGTCATCAAATACCCCGAATTATGATTGGAAACAACGTTAGCCTTGACCTGATGGAGTTTATCGAGAGGAATATCCTTCCCCGTTACAATGCCTTTGACAAAGCCCATAACCTTGTTCACGCCAATAGAGTGATCCGTCAGTCCATCGAACTGGCACGTCGTTTCGGCGCCGATGTCAATATGGCATACGCCATCGCCGCCTATCATGACCTTGGCTTGGAAGGACCCCGAGCGATCCACCATGTCACAAGCGGCAAGATCCTTGCGGCCGACCGGCGCTTAGCGAAATGGTTCTCCCCTGCGCAGATCCAGGTGATGAAAGAGGCCGTGGAGGATCACCGCGCTTCCGCCTCACATGCTCCTCGCTCCATCTATGGGAAAATCGTGGCAGAAGCTGACCGTGACCTTGATCCGGAGATGGTGATCCAGCGTACGATTGAATTTGGGTTGACCCATGATCCCGATAAAGCCAAGGAAGAGCATTGGCAACGTTTCATGGAGCACATGGATAACAAGTATTCCGTGCATGGATACATCAAGTTGTGGCTTCCAGGATCAGATAACGAGCGTAAACTCAACCAGTTGCGGGAATACATCGCTGATCCGGCGAAGATGAGGCCGGTTTTCGACCGTATCTTCGACGAGGAGACACGGGACGGTGCCAGTGAGAATCAATGAGGTCTGGATAAAACAGGCTTAATTGAAGAAATTCCAAGAGATACCGAAGCGGAACAGCCTTTGGTTGATGGGGTAGTGAGGTACCAGGAATGCATTCCCCCCCTCTCCGGAGTGATTGACATGGCTCATCATGACGAAGAACCGCGCATGTTTGAGGAAGAAGTTGGCGTAGACGTTGACGATGGGGTAGTTGCCTAATTTCACGCGGCTGTCCTTATTCTCCTGTACGGCAAACTGTGCGATACCCGGCACGAAATCCGGCGCATAGTATTTGGTGAAGTATCTCACGTCAGCACCCAAGTCGCAATCGAGCACATGGGCAATCTTGAAGCGCAGATACAAGTTGGCGTAGAGGTTGAGGGCAGGCACAGGGATGACATCGTCGTGGCTGGACTTCTGGTAGGTGAGTTGTGCGTCAAGATTGACAAGCCCCATCTTGATTTTCTGGTCTAACGTGGCAGTCAGCACGCTGATGTTCTCAGTCTCCTGTCGTACAAAAGCAGCATTGTAGAGACGTCGTTCTCCATCCACGTTATAGCTTGTGCCGAAATACACGTAGTTGCTGATGTTGTCGACCGCCACCCGCAACTGGGTTTGGGTGCGCTGAAGTGAGAAACGTCCCTGCAAGCGGGTGTGGTTGACGCTCTTCATGTCGTCGTTCTCCCACCAGAAATGCCTGGAGTGGTATTTGGTGTAATAGAAGGTAGGTGCATAATGGTGGAAATAGCCGTCAGCGGCCAGTTGTATGGTGTCGCCCAGCAACGGGAAGTTGAGGTCGGCGGTGGCATCTAGGAAAATGTCGCCCATACTGGCACCGGCTATAGCGACGGATCCTGTCGCATTGTAGTGAAGGGTATTGCCCTCAGACTTGCTGATCTGGCCCCCTGCAAATACGCTTTGCTCGTTGTACGACCTCGCCATCGTTGTGCTGTCAGGCAAAGTGTATTGTTTGAACTCATGGGTAAGAAAGCCTTTCAGTCCGGCTTTCGCATATTTGTTGAAGCCCTCAAGCAAGGCGATGGCAAAGGTGTTCTGGAGGATAAAATGCCGGGTCTTGTCGAAGAGGGAGTCGCCAGTGAATCTCGACATGGTCTCGTAGGTGTTGGCGTAGTAATTGTCCGGGGTGTAGTAAGACTCGTAGATGCGGTTTGCATTGTCGAACTTCGCTGTATGGATGAAGCTGGTCACCGGCACATATTCGTTCTTGGTCCAGGTCGTATCTGCGGGGGCGATCTCGGCAGGATGGTTCTTGGCCTCAATAGCAGCTTGCCGGTCATATTCCTCCTCGTCAAACTCCCGGTTTTCTTTCTTGGCTTGTTTGCGGGCCTCTTCCTTCGCTTTCTTGGCAGCATTGTCTTTTTGCGACTCCAAGGCGAATTTCTTGGCCTTGATCTCCTCTTCGGTCATGGGCACTTTGCGGTTGAATCCCAGACTGTATCGATGGGTGTAAAAAAGATGCAGGTTGTCGTTCCTGTTCCAGTTCCTCTCCAGCATGGTCGGCATTTCCGACGTGGTGTAACTTTCGCTGAAACTTTCAGGGTGGGTGATGTAGTTGTCGTTGGTGATACCTCCGTTCTCGGTCTGTTTCTGATGATTGGTGGAGAAAAGGAAATGGGCTTGGTAGCGGTCGCCGAGGTACGAGCCGTAAAGGGTCGCATTGAAGAGCGACGCACTGTTCTCCTGATAATAGCCGCGCCCGTAGAGGTAGTCGAACTTGAATCCCACGCCAAGTCGCTTGCCGGCGTTCACGGCGAAAAGTGCTTTGAAATGATCCTCCCCGTTGGTGCGGTTTCCGCACGAGTTGAGGCTCGCGTTGGTGATAGGGGAGTAGGTGTTGGTGAAGTGGAAATCACTCACTTGCGTGATGAAATAGTCATAGCCATGATTGAAGATGAAGTCGTCATAGTTTGGCCGGTCGGTGAAGATGCGGTTCTGCCGGATGGCTCCCAGGTTGCCCGTGGTATTGTATTCTCCGTATTTGCCCGTGGTGAAAATGGTGTTCATGAACATATAAGATGCCGTGTCGGGCTCGGCGGGTGTGATGTCACCGAACCGGTCGTCTACGGTCCAAACTTTCAATCCACGTGGAATCTCGGCTTTCTTGTCCTGCTCGTTGCTTTCACGGTTTCCCCTGCGGGCTTGGGTGATCTGTCCCTCATCATTGATGGAGTTATAGTCCTGTCCGGAGACGCTGCAAAGTATCCCCGAGAGAAAAACGAGAAGGAGGGTTGGCCGGATGAGTCTCATGTATTCTGTCAAACTGATTTTGAGGCGGATGTGTTACTTGAGCATTCTGATGCAGCACTCCACCATCTTGACTCCCATACTGGCAAGGACGACGTAGGTGCCAATGGTGCTGTCAAACCACACGTAAACGACAACACCCACAATAGCGAGAAGCATGAAGATGATATTGAGCACGTTGCGGAATCCTAAGAGCTGGTCGCTGCCGGGCTTGCGGTGGCTTCTGCGGCTGGTTGTCAGCTGTTCGTTTTCCGGTTCGTTGGTGTCGTAAGGTCTCATAATGGGGCTTTAGGTATTGAGGATGGTCTGGATGTTGTCAAAAATGATTTCCACTCGGTCGACGGTCAGGCGACGGAATTTACCCGAGATTTTGGCCAGGCGTGTTTTCTTCTTGTTGAGTGCCCATTTGTCGGTGATCCATTCCTCAGCCTCGAAGTGCTCGCCGCCATCTTGCAGCTCGTTATACCAATAACTGATTCGGAAAATCTTCACTTTCACCTTGTTGTCGCTGCTTTCAGCCACAAGGGTATAGATGAATCGTGTGCGGTCGAGGGTGAGTATGGTGGACTTGAACACCATCCATTCCTCGAAATGGCAGATGATGGCGTGGTCTTTCTTGTTGACGAGCGAGATTTTGCTCTTGTCGAGCTGTCCCTCTTCTTTGGTCATCCCGGTCAGGAAGTTGAGCATGAGGTTGTAGTTCTCTTCTGCGCTCTTGTTGTTGGTGAAGGTCTTTTCGAATACGACTTCGCCGTTAACCTCAGGCACGACTGGTCCCAGGTATTTTGTATAAGGATAGTCCTTTTTGGCTTTGGCGGTTTGCCGATTTGCTTTGCTGTCTTGTGCTGCAGTGGGAACTTCCCAGTCATTCTGTGCGAATGCCATCAGTGGCAGACAGAGTGTAATGGCAATAATGATTTTCTTGATCATGATGCTATGTTTTGGGTTTCAATAGGCAAAAGTACGAAATCTCGCTGATATAAAAGAATCTTTTGGGAAGATTAACGATTCGGGAGCCATTTAAGCCTCCTTCTTCGCCTCCTTGAGTTCGGTCAGGCGGATGACTTCGTCGCGGTATTGCGCAGCCTGGAGGAAGTCGAGACGCTTGGCGGCCTCGTTCATCAGGCGAGTGCTTTCAGCGATGGCCTCCGAGAGTTCCTTCTCCGACATCTGCTTCATGACCGGGTCTGCCACCATCCGGCTGCTGTCGGGCTCGATATAGGCGTCTCCATAGCCTTTGGAAATGGTGTCGGATGCAGGTGTGGCATGTCGGGCCAGTCCGCTTTTCACTTCCTTCACGATCTGCATCGGGGTGATGTGGTGCTCCTCATTGTAGTGCATCTGGATGGTGCGTCGGCGCACGGTCTCATCGATGGTGCGCTGCATGCTCTCCGTGATGGTGTCGGCATACATGATGACTTTGCCGTTGACGTTTCTTGCAGCCCTTCCAGCTGTCTGGGTAAGTGATCTGTGGCTTCGCAGGAAGCCCTCCTTGTCGGCATCGATAATGGCCACCAATGACACTTCGGGCAGGTCAAGGCCCTCGCGGAGCAAGTTGACCCCCACCAGTACGTCGAAGACACCGGCTCTGAAGTCATTCATGATCTTCACCCTGTCCAGGGTGGCCACATCACTATGGATGTAATTGGCCTTGACGCCGTTGTTGAGCAGGTATTCGGTCAGTTCCTCGGCCATGCGTTTGGTGAGCGTTGTGGTGAGTACACGTTCGTCGCGTCGGATGCGTGTGAGGATTTCGTCCATCAGGTCGTCGATTTGGTTCTCGCTCGGTCGCACCTCGATGTCCGGGTCCAACAGTCCTGTGGGGCGGATCAACTGCTCGACCACCACACCCTCAGACTCTGCCAGTTCGAAATCAGCAGGCGTGGCAGAAACGTAGATCACTTGATGGACCATCGACTGGAATTCCTCAAAACGCAGCGGACGGTTGTCGAAAGCTGCGGGTAACCGGAATCCATATTCCACGAGATTGGTCTTTCGGGCCCTGTCGCCGCCATACATGGCGTTGAGCTGCGGCACACTCACGTGGCTCTCGTCGATCACCATCAGATAATCGTCGGGGAAGAAGTCGAGCAGGCAGTAGGGGCGTTGTCCAGGTTGCCTTCCGTCGAAGTAGCGGGAGTAGTTCTCTATTCCGGAGCAATGGCCCAGTTCCTTGATCATCTCCATGTCGTATTCCACCCGTTCTTTGATACGTTGTGCCTTGACAGGATCGCCCATCTCATTGAAGAAATCGACCTGTTTGACGAGGTCGTCCTGAATCTGCCGGATAGCGATCATTTGCTGCTCCTTTGTGGTGACAAAGAGGTTGGCCGGGAAAATTTGGTAGTCTTCGAATGAGGCGAGTCGGTGGTAGGTCACAGCGTCGATTTCCTCGATGCTGTCGATTTCGTCGTCCCAGAACGTCACGCGAAGCACGTTGTCGCTGTAGGCCATGAAAATGTCCACGGTGTCGCCTTTCACCCGGAAATTGCCCCGTTGCAAATCAATGTCATTGCGCACATAGAGGGCATCGACCAGTTTGCGCAGAAACATGTTGCGGTTGAGTGTTTGTCCGCGATGGAGGGTGATGACGCTCTCCGACATGGCGGTAGGTCCTCCCATGCCGTAGATGCAGGAAACCGACGAGACGACGACGACATCTTGGCGGCCGCTGAGCAGCGCCGATACCGCCGAGAGACGCAGTTTGTCGATCTCCTCGTTGATGGCCAAGTCTTTCTCGATATAAGTATCGGTGTGTGGAAGATAAGCCTCTGGTTGGTAGTAGTCGTAGTACGACACGTAGTATTCGACGGCGTTTTCGGGGAAAAAGCCTTTCATCTCCTCGTAAAGTTGGGCAGCCAGAGTCTTGTTGTGACTCAGGATGAGTGTGGGGCGGTTGATGTTGGCGATGACATTGGCCACGGTGAAGGTCTTGCCTGATCCGGTGACACCCAGCAACACCTGGGCTTTGTCGCCTCGGAGAATGCCCTCGGTCAGTTCCTTGATGGCGTTGGGTTGGTCGCCCGTAGGCTTGTATTTTGAAGTGAGTTTGAAGTTCATGAGGAAGTCATTTGTCTGATTGAAAAGCAAAAATAACAAAAAATATCTTTTCGCAATGGGTTTAAAAGCAATTTTTTGCTAAAATTCAGCGTTTGGTTTTGCAGATAATGGAATAATGTGTAATTTTGCAAGTCAAAGTGAAAAGTATGAAGAAAATCCTTCTTATATCCCTGTGTGCTGTGTTCCTCCTCTCCGGGTGCTCCAAGGAGTTCAACAAGGTATATAAGTCCACTGATTACGATTACAAATACGAGTATGCCAAGGAATGCTTTGCCAATGGCAAGTACAACCGTGCCGTGTTGATCCTGCAAGACCTCGTGACCGTGATGAAGGGCTCCGAGAATGGTCAGGAATGCCTGTATATGCTGGCCATGTCGTCTTATTGCTCCAAGGATTACGAGACGGCAGCGCAGTATTTCAAAAAGTATTACCAGTCGTATCCGAAGGGCACTTACGCTGAGATGGCCTCGTTCTATGTAGGACAGAGTCTTTACATGAGCACTCCAGAACCCCGTCTTGACCAGACACCGACAATGTCGGCCATCGCAGCTTTCCAGGAATATCTCGACATGTTTCCCGGAGCTCAGCTGAAGGACTTGGCTCATGACCGGCTATATGAGTTGCAGGACAAACTGGTTGACAAGGAACTGTATTCAGCCAAATTATATTATGACCTCGGGTCTTATTTCGGCAACTGTACCAATGGAGGCAGCAATTACGAGGCTTGCATCATCACCGCACAGAATGCGATCAGGGATTTCCCCTACAGCCAGAAGCGTGAGCAGTTTGCCTTGCTCGTCATGAAAAGCAAGTTTGAGCTGGCTCAGCGAAGTGTTGAGGCTCGTGCACTTGACCGTTTTCGTGATGCCGAGGATGAGTGCTACGGTTTCATGAACGAGTACCCAGACTCTCAGTACAAGAAATTGGCCGAGAAATATATTGCCGAATGCAAGAAACACACCAGCGGAATGGATGACCTGGACGAGAATTGACCTCCGTCATAACTTCTCTGACGAATATACACTAAGATCACTATAAATTTTCATCAATCAATATGGATTATAAGAAATCAAAAGCACCGGTAGACACCGTCACACGCAACATCATGGATCTTTGCAAGGAGACTGGTAACATATACGAGAGCGTGGCCATCATCGCGAAGCGCGCCAACCAGATCTCGGTGGAGATCAAGCAGGACTTGAGCAAGAAACTTCAGGAGTTCGCATCATACAATGATACGCTGGAGGAGGTCTTCGAGAATAGGGAGCAGATAGAGATTTCCCGTTATTATGAGAAATTGCCCAAACCGACACTGCTTGCCACTCAAGAGTTCATCGAGGGGAATGTGTTCTGGCGTGATCCTTCAAAAGAGCAGTAATCATGCTTCAGCGCATACAAACCGTTTATCTGTTTCTGGCACTCATCGTCACGGTGGTGTGCCTTTGTCTTCCGATAGGAGCGTTTACGCCCGCCGGCATGGGAGGTGACACGATGATGTTCAATCTCTGGAAATTGCTGCCTGAGGGCGGTCATGATTTTTCTGTGTGGCCCCTGTTTGTCATTCTGCTCCTGACTTGTCCGCTCAATCTCCTGACGGTCTTCACGTACAAGAACCGCAAGCTGCAAAGCCGCTTGTGTGTATATAATGTGCTGCTCAATCTGGTCTGGATTGCCTTGTACGTCGTCTTTGGCTATGTGATGGTGGAGGATGGCGTGACCTTCAATCCCCAGTTGGCTGCCTGCCTGCCTGGCGTGGCCATCATCCTTTATGTCATGGCCCGGCGCGGCATCCAGAGCGACGAGCGTCTGGTCCGGAGCATGGATCGGATCCGATGAAACCCTCCCTTTAATCAGGGATTTCAATAACTAATTGCGACATGGGGCGACAGTTCTGACTGAACTTGTCGCCCCATGTCGCTTTATGATTCGCTGTCAAAAATTCAAAATAAGGTTTCTGATAAGATTTCTATTCGATAAGATGTCAAAACACATAGTAATCTTTTTTTGACAACTTATTGTGGCTTAGGAGGAGGGGAACAGGAGGAATAAAAGGGGGAAATAAAGGCAAATAAAAATGAGGGATAAAGACACAAAGAAAACCGCAGGTTCCTTGCGGAGCCTGCGGCCTGTTTCTCTTTTTCTATGCTTTCTGGCAGGGATTATTTGCCAAGAGCACCCTTCAGTTTGTCGGCAGCGTTGTCAACAGCCTCAGCAGCTTTGTCAGCAGCAGCGTCCTTCACATCCTCCACCTTCTCGGTAGCGGCCTGTGCAGCGTCGGCAGCGGCATCCTTGGCGTTCTCAACAGCACCATCAGCGGCGTCTTTCACTGCGTCACCGGCATTCTCGACAGCCTCTTCAGCAGCAGCAGCTACATCGGGAACCTCGATCTCAGGAAGGTTGGTTACTGCGTCAACGAGAGTAGCAACAGCACCTGTACCAGCGAAAGCCTTGATCTTCTCGGCGTTCTCTTTCAGAAGGTTCTGGATGGCAGCGAGATACTCCTTAGCCTTGGCGGGGTCGATGTTCTTCAACTCGTCAATCTTCGACTGAGCCTCAGTCAGAAGTGCGGAGAGCTGAGTGCTGTCGGCAGCCTCAATCACGGCTGCGATGGAGTCGGTGGATACAACCTCTACCTCAGGAGCCTCCTCCTCGGGAGCAGGAGCGGGAGCGGGTTTGTCATTACATGCTGTGAAAGTCATGGCTACAGCGGCCATTGCAACGAAAAATAATTTCTTCATTTTGATTTGAAAATTTAGTAAAACATAAAAAAATTTCTCGTCGCAAAAGTAGATATATTCTTCTTACGATGTTACTTTTGTTTGTATTATTTAACTTAAAAAAAATTACCAAGTGAAGTTTTCCTCCCTAATAAATATTGTATTTGCTGGTTTGCGCACTCTGCTCCCCTCCTCTTGCAAGGGGAGAAGTTTACATATCTCATTGTCAATCAATTTGTTGCTCATCGTTGCAATACCCCACTTCTGGTTCTCCCTCTGAGGGGAGTTGTGTGGCTCAGAGGGGAGGGGAGTCGCATGGCGTGACATTCTTGTCGGTTTTAAGCCATCGAATGCATCCATCTGTCGTTATTGTTATTCATAAAAAAAACCTTATTTCAAACGATAACTCCATGATAACATTAAGGGCTTCGGCTCTGGTCTCGGAGCACATGTCATCGCCTTTGCCATCGGTTGTGGGATGGCGACGAAGTGACTGTTTTTCTTGCTATTAGTGTAGGCAAAATGAAGACTGAAGGATAAAAAGCAGAAAAACCCTTTCTTCGTTTCTGCTTTTTTTGCTACATTTGCAAAACTAATATAGGAAGAGGTGAGTAACGCCCTTTTTACCTGCCGTTTCCTCCAAGAATAAACAAATCTATCCACCTCAGACATCACTTGATTATGGCCAAAATGAAGAAACTGACCCCACACCATCAGGGCAAAAAAGTAGAAGATATGCCGTCCTTAGATGATTTCTTGATTTTTTTGAAAGAGCAACTGGGGGTGGATCTGAGTGATGGATATTCCCCTTTCCCTCAAAAAGGCGATAATGGTTCCAATGATGATGAAGTCTTTGATGATGAAGACGACGAATTCGACTATGAGGATAACCATGGCTTTGAAGATGAGGATTATCTGCTTGGCCTGACGTTGCCGGAGAGGAAATTCATCGGTCCTTTCAAGCGTGAGTATCATATTCGTGTCAAGTTGAATGGTGCCCCAGTGAATATTTGGCGTGAGCTTGTCGTTCCGTCGAACATCACCCTGGAGCTGTTGGCCTACGTGCTGATCGATGCGATGGGATGGAAACATGAGCACCTGTATCAGTTCATAGGCAAAAACAAATTGTATTACATCAATTCAAGGCAGATGAAGGAGGAGGCTGATAATTTCATAGGATTCTTCTCCCGGGTACGATATGAGAACACCGAGAAGACTTCACTTGAGATGGTGCTGCAACCCAAGGGAGAACGGATGAAATTTGAGTATGACTTCGGCGATTCCTGGATACACGAATTATGGGTGAAGGGAAGTCGTGACTATGCGAAGGTTGAGAAGCCTGTCGTCAAATTGCTCAAAGCGCATGGGGAATGCCCACCCGAGGACTGTGGGGGTGTATGGGGATATGCTGAACTGCTTGAGTTAAACAAGAAGAAACGTAAGACGGCTGAAGACAAGGAGCGCCTGGAGTGGTATGACATCACCAAAGATTTTGATCCGGAGAAGTGTGACCTGGAATGGTTGCAAGATGATGTCGAATCCTTGTGGGTCGATATTCAGGCGGAGATGGAAAAACGTTGAGACTCTCCTGTGAAGCCATCTATGAAAAAGCGGCGCATCCAATTGGGTGCGCCGCTTGATATTGATAGACATTATTACTCGCTCCAGTCTTCCTGTGTCTTGCGGACATAGGTCTTGTAGCGGATCTGAGCCATCTTCTGAGCCTCGGCGAACAGTTCCTCGGCCTCGTTGGGATAAGCCTTCTTCACAGACAGGTAACGCACCTCACCCATGAGGAAGTCGTGGAAGTTAGCCCAGTTAGGCTCCTTGGAGTCAAGGCTGAACGGATTCTTGCCTTCCTCGGCGAGAGCGGGATTGAAGCGCCAGAGGTGCCAGTAGCCACACTCGACAGCCTTCTTCTCCTCTGCCTGGCTCTTGCCCATGCCGCCCTTGGCCTTCAGACCGTGGTTGATACATGGAGCGTAGGCGATGATGATGGATGGGCCGTGCCATGCCTCAGCCTCACGGATGGCCTTCAGACACTGAGCGTGGTCAGCGCCCATGGCGATCTGTGCCACATAGACATAACCGTAAGTGGTGGCGATCATGCCGAGGTCCTTCTTGCGGATGCGCTTGCCCTGAGCGGCAAACTGTGCGATGGCGCCGAGCGGAGTAGCCTTGGAGGCCTGACCACCTGTGTTGGAGTACACCTCGGTGTCGAGCACGAGGATGTTGACATCCTCACCAGAAGCGATGACGTGGTCGAGACCACCATAGCCGATGTCATAGGATGCACCGTCGCCACCGATGATCCACTGGCTGCGCTTCACCAGGTAGTGGTCGAGGGTCTGCAGTTCCTTGCAGATCTCGCAACCCTTGGCTGCACAAGCAGCGATTTCTGCACGCAACTTCGGAGCGATCTCCTTGGTCTTGTCGGCATCCTCGCGGTTGGCGATCCACTCTTCGGCGAGTGCTTTGTATTCAGGAGTGACATCACACTTCTCGCAAGCCTCAGCGAGCAGTTTGGCCACGCGCTCCTTCATCTTCTTGTTGCCGAGGGCCATACCGAGACCGAACTCGCAGAAGTCTTCGAACAGTGAGTTGTTGAAGCATGGACCCTGGCCCTTCTCATTCTTGGTGTAAGGAGTGGAAGGAATAGAGGCAGAGTAAATGGATGAGCAACCTGTGGCGTTGGCGATCATCTGACGGTCGCCAAACAACTGGCTGATGAGTTTCACATAAGGAGTCTCACCGCAACCTGAGCAAGCACCCGAGAACTCAAAGAGCGGAGTGGCAAACTGTGAGTTCTTCACGTTGGAACGGATGTCGACGAGATCCTGCTTGGTCTTCACCTCTTTCACCAGATACTCCCAGTTCTTGGCCTCTTGCTTCATCTCTGCAGCATCGGGGTTGAACGGAGCCATGGTGAGGGCCTTGCCGAGTTTCGGGTTGCCCGGGCAGATGTCGGCGCAGTTGCCGCAGCCTAGACAGTCGAGCACGGAGGTCTCGATGCGGAAGTGCATACCCTTCATGGCGGCCGGAGCCTTCATCACGAGTGTGTCGTCGGCAGCAGCGAAGCCCTTGATCTCCTCGTCGTCGAGGACGAACGGACGGATGGCAGCATGAGGACAGATGTAGGCGCACTGGTTACACTGAATACAGTTGTCCTTGTTCCAGACAGGAACGAATGCCTCGACGCCACGCTTCTCGTAGGCGGCAGTGCCAACCTCCCAAGAACCGTCGGTGGTATTGAATTTCGTGAAAGTGCTGACGGGGAGCAGGTCGCCGGCTTGTGCATTGATCGGGCGGACCACTTCCTTGACGAATGCGGGAGCGTCGTCCTCGACGACAGCGTCATCAGGCAGGTTGGCCCATGCGGGATCCACGACAAACTCCTTGTACTCGCCACCACGGTCTACGGCAGCATAGTTCTTGTTCACCACGTCCTCGCCCTTCGAGCCGTAGGACTTCACGATGAACTTCTTCATCTGCTCGACAGCCAGCTCCTCGGGGATGACCTGAGTGATGCGGAAGAACGCCGACTGGAGGATGGTGTTGGTGCGGTTGCCCAGACCGATCTCCTGTGCGATCTTGGTTGCGTTGATGGTATAGACGGTGATGTTGTTCTCTGCGAAATAGCGCTTCACCTTGTTGGGCATGAAGTGTGCCAGTTCCTCACCCTCGAAAATGGTGTTGAGCAGGAACGTTCCGTTCTTCTGCAGGCCACGGGTCACGTCATACATGTGCAGGTAAGCCTGTACGTGGCATGCCACGAAGTTAGGCGTGGTAACCAGGTATGTGGAGCGGATAGGCTCGTCGCCGAAACGGAGGTGTGAGCAGGTGAAACCGCCTGACTTCTTCGAGTCATAGCTGAAGTAAGCCTGGCAATACTTGTCGGTGTTGTCGCCGATGATCTTCACGGAGTTCTTGTTGGCACCCACAGTACCGTCGGCACCCAGTCCGTAGAACTTGGCCTGGAACATGCTCTTGCCACCGAGAGCGATCTCGGGAACCACAGGGAGAGAGGTGAACGTGACGTCGTCGACGATACCGATGGTGAAGTGGTTCTTGGGCTCTGGCATAGCCAGGTTGTTGAATACGGAGATGATCTGTGCCGGAGTGGTGTCGTGTGATCCCAGTCCATAGCGTCCGCCGACGATGAGAGGACGGTCCTCCACGTCATAGTAAGCAGACTTCACGTCGAGGTAGAGCGGCTCGCCCTCTGCGCCCGGCTCCTTGGTGCGGTCGAGCACGGCGATGCGCTTCACCGACTTGGGAACGGAAGCCAGCAGGTGCTTCACGGAGAACGGACGATAGAGGTGTACGCTCAGCATACCCACTTTCTCGCCGTTGGCATTGAGGTGGTCGATGGCCTCGCGTGCTGCATCAGAAGCAGAACCCATGAGAATGATCATGCGGTCGGCATCCTCAGCTCCGTAGTAGGAGAAGAGGTGATACTCACGGCCGGTGATCTCGCTGATCTTAGCCAGATACTCCTCCACGATTTCGGGCACGGAGTCGTAGCTGGCGTTGCAAGCCTCACGGTGGGTGAAGAATGTCTCGGGGTTCTCAGCTGTACCGCGTGTGACAGGACGCTCAGGTGACAGTGCACGGTCGCGGAAACGCTTGATGTCGGCTTCGTCGACCAGCGGCATGATATCCTCGTTGTCGAGACGCTCGATCTTGTGATACTCATGTGAAGTGCGGAATCCATCAAAGAAGTTGATGAAAGGCACGCAAGTCTTCAGTGAGGCCAGGTGAGCCACGGCGGTGAGATCCATCACCTCCTGCACTGAACCCTCGCACAGCATGGCGAAACCAGTCTGGCGGCATGCCATCACGTCCTGGTGGTCACCAAAGATACAGAGGGAGTGTGAGGCCAGGGTACGAGCTGACACGTCGAAGACGCAAGGCAGCAACTCACCGGCGATTTTGTACATATTGGGGATCATCAGCAAAAGTCCCTGAGAAGCGGTGAATGTAGTGGTCAGTGCACCTGCCTGGAGAGAACCGTGAACGGCACCAGCGGCACCAGCCTCTGACTGCATCTCCTGTACGGAAACGGTCTGTCCCCACAGGTTCTTGCGGCCACGGGCAGCCCACTCGTCGACATGCTCCGCCATCGGTGATGACGGGGTGATGGGATAAATAGCGGCTACTTCGCTGAACATATAGCTGATATGTGCAGCGGCCTCATTACCATCACAAGTGATAAATTTCTTTTCCTTTGCCATTTTACTTAATAAAGAGGTTAAATAATTTATAATGTTTGTCTGAAAATAGTTCTCAATATAAGAAACCCAACAGCCAGAGTGGAATCTTGTTGCCCATTCCCACCTCCGTGTTGTAACGGGCGTAGATGACATCGGGCTGCATCCGCTGCTTGGGATTCTGTGAGGCATCGCAGACCCGGAGCTTGATATTCCCGTCCACCAGGTAGTGGCTCTCGTGGCTTCCCTGGTTCACTTTGTGGTCTTTCCAAAGCGAGTTGACCATGAAGGTCTCCATCACGTCTTGCTTCTCCACTTTGCTGGGATAGATGGCGTACATCAGGTTGGAGTTGTGCAGCATCACCTTGCTGGGCTTTTTGGGAAACTCCTGTCCTTCGGGGTAGATCATGTTGATCAAGCGTGCGTCGGCCAGATATTTGATGTAGTTCATCACCGTGGCGCGGCTGGTGTCGATGTCGATGGCCAGCTGGCTGATGTTGGGCGCCTTGGGACCATCGACGGCCAGTTCGTAAAACAGCCGTTTGATCCTCGTCAGGTATTTCAGCTCGATCTGCTTGATGAGCAGAATGTCCACCTCCGTCATCATATTCATAGTTTTGAGCAGGTTCTCCGAGTAGTTGCGGTGCTCTTGGAAGAAAGGATAGAACCCATGATGCACATAGTCCTGGAAATACTCCATGGGCCGCACCTTGGGGAGGATCTGCTTGATGATGTGCTCGTGGTCGGCGAGAATCTCCTCCAGTGTATAGGCATTGAAATGGTTGCCCGTCTGGAGATTGAGAAACTCCCTGAAGGAGAACCCCCTGAGGTTGTAGCTTTTCACAATGCCGTTGAGTTCAGGATTCTCTTCCTTGAGCCGCATCACGCTCGAACCGGTGAACACGATCTTCAGTTGGGGATACCTGTCGTAACAGGCCCGCAGGCTCTTGCTCCAGTTCTGCTGCTTGAAGACTTGGTCGATGAGCAGCACCCTGCCGCCGTTGCGGTAGAATTCCCCGGCGAACTCCTCTATTCCATGTTCCTGGAAATAGAAGTTGTTCAGGTTCACGTAGAGGCACTCCTTGTTTCGGATGCCGTATTTCTCCTTGGCGTACTGCAGGAGGAAGGTGGTCTTTCCCACACCCCTGGTGCCTTTGATTCCGATCAGTCTGTCATTCCAGTCGATCTCATCCATCAGCCCACGACGAACTGGAGCATTAGTGTGCTCTACCAGGTATTGATGGGTTCGGAAAAAGGCTTCCATTCAGGATGATTTGTTTTGTCCAATGTCCCGCAGCCGCGCGACGTGTGTGCTGCTATCTTTTATTTCAGACGCAAAGATACTATTTATTTCTTTATTTGCAAAGTGTAGTTTGCAAAATATGTTTTTTTTTTCTATTTTTGCAGAAAATTCCTCCCTCCAGATGAGATTTGCAATAGTGTCTACACTTAGGAGGCGATGCCGCAATGAGCAAAATCCATGTTTTCAACCCCGATCATGACATAGCCTTGGCCTTTGGCTCCGAAAGGTTTACGTCGCCGGCTGCAGGTCGCGGACTGCGAAACGACCTGGCCTTTTTGCCCGCTTTCTGGGCTGAGGATGACGACGTGGTGGTGGTGGATGACCAGACCGTAGCGCAGAACGCTGTGAGAACGTGGGGCAGGTGTTTTCCTGATGTGAGGTTCGCCGCTCTGAGGGAAATGAACATCCTTGTCGGGCATGGTTCCTCTGCGACTTGGGTCGTGGATCCCTGGGGATGGAACGCCGCCATCCGTTTCCAGCTGCTCCGGGCGGGAGTGCCAGAGGCGGTTCTGCCCTCACCTGCGCAGATTGCCAGCATCCGGAATCTCTCGCATCGGCAGACTGCCATCCCGTTGCTGCAAGGCATCGTCGGAACGGTGGAAGGCACCATCGGCGAGCGGTTCGTGGCTTATGAGATGGGTGAGGTGCAGGAAAAGGTCATGCAACTCTCCTCGGCGGTAGTCAAGGCCCCATGGAGCAGCAGTGGCAGAGGGGTGAGGTTCGTCGGCCCCGTCCTAACAGGTTCTGCCGGAGGTTTCGTGAAAAACGTCATAGAGCGGCAGGGCTGCGTGATTGTAGAACCGCATTACGAGCGGTTGCTTGACTTCGGCATGGAATTTTACTCCGACGGCGAAGGAAAGGCCTCTTATGCGGGGCTCTCGCTGTTTGAGACAAGGAATGGCGCCTATCTGGGCAACACCTTGGCTGATGAGGAGGAGAAAAGACAGCGGTTGTCTTCTTATCTGCCGTGCGCATGGCTGGATGAGGTCAGGGAGGCGTTGCTGCCCAGGTTGGGCGACATGTGCAAAAATGTCTACGATGGTCCTCTCGGTGTCGATATGATGGTCGTGAGCACCCTCGATGGCATACGGCTTCATCCGTGTGTGGAAGTCAATGTGCGGCGCACGATGGGACATGTGGCATTGTGTGTCTTTGCCCGGACCAGCCACAGGGGAATGATGCGTGTCGTCATGGAGAGCGGCCGGTATGAGTTGAGAATAGAATGATGAAATCAACATAATCAAAAAACAAATGAGAAAACTGATTACTACAACACTGTGCCTGACGCTGTTTCTGGCAGCTCCTGCACAAAATGGCAATTACCGTTCGCAGGTATGGTCACCCGACAATGGTGACGGCACTTTCACCAATCCTGTCATCAATGCTGATTACAGCGATCCAGATGTGTGCGTCGTGGGCGATGACTACTATCTCACCGCCAGTTCTTTCCAGTGCATCCCCGGACTGCCGATCCTCCATTCACGCGATTTGGTCAACTGGGAGATCATCGGACACGCCGTGCGTGAGCTGAAACCTAATGAGGAATTCGACAAGCCGAGTCATGGCAACGGCATCTGGGCACCCAGCATCCGCTACCACAATGGTGAGTTCTATATCTATTGGGGAGACCCCGACTTCGGAGTGTTCATGGTCAAGACCAAAGATCCTGCAGGGGAGTGGAGCGAGCCGCTCTGTGTCATCCCCGGCAAGGGCATGATCGACACCTGTCCCTTGTGGGATGATGACGGCAGATGCTATCTGGTCAACGGGTGGGCCAACAGCCGCTCACGCTTCGCCTCGGTGCTGACCGTCCGGGAACTCAATGCGGAGGGTACGAAACCCATCTCGCAGCCAGTCATCGTGTTTGACGGCAACGGTACAGAGAACCGCACATGCGAAGGTCCGAAATTCTACAAGCGTGAAGGATGGTACTGGATCATGTGCCCGGCAGGAGGCGTGCCGACGGGATTCCAGCTGGCCATGCGTTCCAAATCACCCTATGGACCTTATGAGCACAAGGTGGTGCTGGCTCAGGGCAGCACCAAGGTAAATGGCCCGCATCAAGGAGGATGGGTCCGTACGTCGATGGGAGAGGACTGGTTCCTGCATTTCCAGGACAAGGAATGCTACGGCCGTGTGGTTCACCTGCAGCCAGTCACCTGGCGTGACAACTGGCCCGTGATGGGAGTTGACAAGGATGGCGACTATTGCGGTGAGCCAGTGGCGAGATACCGCAAGCCGAAAACCCGTTCCAACTGGCATGTGGTCAATCCAGCCGAAAGCGACGAGTTCGACCTTCCCGTTCTGGGCAAGCAGTGGCAGTGGCAGGCCAATTATGACCAGAAATTCGGTATGCCGACCACTTTCGGCACCTTCCGAATCTTCAATTTCAAACATGACAAGCTATCGCCCAACATGTGGGATGTGCCCAACATGCTGTTGCAGAAGACCCCAGCCGATGAGTTCACGGCGACGGGCAAAGTGCGTCTTACCTCCAAGGCCGACCAGCAGAGCGGAGGTCTCATCATGATGGGACTTGATTATTCCGCATTGATGGCCAAGAGAATTGGCGGGGAGTTTATCCTGCAGCAGGTCACTTGTAAGGGTGCGGACAAGGGTAAACCAGAGAACGTGAAGGAAATATGCCGGCTCAAACCGACTGCCGAGGATGTGGTGGACTACAAGCCTGGCATCCATCTCGATATTTACCTCCGCATGCGTGTGAGCAAAGGCAAATGCCAGTTCTCTTACAGTCTCGATGGAAAGAAATACCATGATGCCGGAGAAGAATTCACCATGCGCGAGGGAAAATGGATCGGGGCCAAAATCGGATTCGTGAGCGTGGAGCCCGACGGGAATACCGACAGAGGGTGGCTGGTAGCCGACTGGTTCAGGGTCACTCGTAAATAAGCATCCCACTCAGAGACATGAAAAGGGGCAAGCCGTTTGGCCTGCCCCTTTTCATGTCTCTTGTCTTGCAGCTTATCTGTAATGCCTTGCAGGAGTGTATGCATAGACATACATAACCGCCACGACCACGGCAAGGGCTGCCAATACCAAAAGCCAGAAAAGGATCTGGCCTAAAATTTTCCTTCTCTTGATAGATGACAGACCATGTCTCTTGAAACGGTCGGAGTCATCCATGTGATGCTTTCTCTTGCTGCTATGGTGATGATGGTGGTGATGGCTACTGCTTGAGGAGCTGCTTGATGAACTCCTGCTTTCCTCTGGTATGCTCATTGTATCAGTTTGTTAGATCTTGCTGCGGTTCCTGTCCGGAGACGCTGAGCAGCATTGAAAAATCATTGGTTTCAAAAATATTGTGCAAAATTACAACTATTTTGTATATAAAATGAAATTCCTCATATAAAAGATGTTAAAAGTCAGGGCACAGCTATGCAGAGGGGTGGCAGGAAAAGACTTTCCCGCCACCCCTTGCGTATATTAGTTTCGCTTATGCGAAAGCAATAGTCAGACCAGCCATCACGATGCTCACCATCGACATAAGTTTGATGAGGATGTTGAGGCTCGGGCCGGAGGTGTCCTTGAAGGGATCGCCCACGGTGTCGCCCACGATAGTGGCCTTATGGCAGGCGGAGCCTTTGCCTCCGAAATTGCCTTCCTCCACCATCTTCTTGGCATTGTCCCAGGCTCCTCCTGAATTGGCCATGAACACAGCCAGGGTGAATCCAGCGGCCAACCCGCCGACGAGCAGGCCCATCACACCCGAGACACCCAGGAGCACTCCCACGAGGATGGGGATGGCGATGGCCAGGAGCGACGGGAAGATCATCTCGCGCTGGGCACTGCGGGTGGAAATCTCCACGCAGCGGCCGTAGTCGGGAGTAGCCTTGCCTTCGAGGATGCCTTTGATCTCACGGAACTGGCGTCGCACCTCCTCCACCATAGACTGGGCTGCACGTCCCACGGCACCCATGGTCAGACCGCAGAACAAGAAAGCAGCCATGGCACCGATAAAGGCACCTACAAGCACTTTCGGATTCATGAGGTTGACTTGGAAGTAGTTCATGAAGTCCACCATATTGGCGGTTTCAGGGTTGATCGTGCCGTAAGTGGCTGATACGAAGTTGCCGGCGGAATCCACAGTGCGCTCCATGGCGATCTTCACTTCCTCGACGTAGGAAGCGAGCAGAGCCAGTGCGGTAAGGGCAGCCGAACCGATGGCGAAGCCCTTTCCTGTGGCGGCGGTGGTATTGCCGAGCGCATCGAGCGCGTCAGTGCGATGCCTCACTTCTGGTTCCAGTTCGCTCATCTCCGCATTGCCGCCAGCATTGTCGGCGATGGGACCGTAAGCGTCGGTGGCCAGGGTGATGCCCAGGGTTGAAAGCATACCCACGGCGGCGATGCCGATGCCATAGAGACCTCGAGACATGCTCTCGGCATTCATCGTCAGGTCGAAACCATTGGCACACATATAGCTGAGGAGAATGGCGACGGAGATGGTCACCACGGGGATCATGGTGGATATCATACCCGTTCCGATACCCTTGATGATGACAGTGGCAGAACCGGTCTGGGAGGCTTCTGCTATTTTCTGAGTGGGTTTGTAGCTATGTGAGGTATAGTATTCTGTTCCTTGTCCGATGATGACACCTGCGGCCAGGCCCGTCACCACTGAGAAAGACACTCCAAACCAGTTGTCGATGTCCAGCAAATAGAGGATGGCGAATGTGGCCACGGCGATGAGGACAGCCGACACGTTGGTGCCGATGCCCAGGGAGTGGAGCAGGTCTTTCATCGTGGCACCCTCTTTGGTGCGTACGAGGAAGATACCGATCAATGAGAGGAAAATACCCACGGCGGCGATGATCATCGGTGCGATGACAGCTTTCATCTGCATGGCGGGGTTCATGGCGAAAGCCGTGGCGCCAAGAGCCGCGGTCGACAGGATACTGCCGCAGTAGCTCTCGTAGAGGTCGGCTCCCATGCCGGCCACGTCGCCCACGTTGTCGCCCACGTTGTCGGCGATGGTAGCTGGGTTGCGTGGGTCATCCTCGGGAATGTTGGCTTCCACTTTTCCCACCAGGTCGGCTCCCACGTCGGCAGCCTTGGTGTAGATACCGCCTCCCACACGGGCGAAGAGCGCCTGGGTGGAGGCACCCATTCCAAAGGTCAGCATGGTGGTGGTGATGATGATGAGCATCTTGGAGTCTCCTTGGTAGACTGTACTCAGGATGAGGAACCAAAGGGCGATGTCGAGCAGGCCGAGGCCCACGACCACGAGTCCCATCACAGCTCCGCTGCGGAAAGCCACACGGAGACCTTGGTCCATGCTCCTGCGGGCGGCGTTCGCCGTGCGCGCAGAGGCGTAAGTGGCAGTTTTCATGCCGAAGAAGCCCGACAGACCGCTAAAGAAACCGCCCGTCAGGAATGCGAAAGGCACCCAGGGATTCTGCACCTTGAGCACATAAGCCATGAAGGAGAAGAGCAGTGCCAGCACGATAAACACGATGAGCACCACGCGGTATTGTTGCTTGAGGTAGGCCATGGCCCCTCGTCGCACATACTCGGCTATCTCTTTCATACGAGGTGTGCCCTCATCTTCACGCATCATCTGCTTGAAGAAAAACCATGCCATACCCAATGCGCACACCGATGCAATGGGTACCAACCAGAAGACTAATGGAATGTTGATCATAGTGGTGAAAAATAGTGATAATATGATGCAAAATTACTGCAATTTGTTAACAAAAAGAGACTTTTAGTAATAAAATATGTTAATAAGTGTATGTTTTACTATTTTAGGGCCTGTTCTGCCCTTCAGGTTTCGCCAAACAGCCTGTTTGACAAGAAATAAGACGTTGTGGAAAAACAATGATGCCGCAAAAGAGCCATCAGACTCCATGCGGCATCACGCGAATGGAAGGTTCCATTCTTCAGGTTGTTATAACAGGTTGTCAATAATCCAGTAAGAGCACATGCCGCAAATGTAGCCCACGAACACAATCCAGGTGATGTGGCGCATGTACCATCCGAAAGTGATTTTCTCCAGTCCCATGACCACCACGCCTGCAGCACTGCCGATGATGAGCATCGAACCTCCCACACCGGCACAGTAGGCCAGAAGCTGCCAGAAGATGCCGTCGACGGCCAGGTCGCCTGTCTCGGCAATGGGATACATGCCCATGCAGCCAGCCACGAGCGGCACATTGTCGACAATGCTCGACAGTACGCCGATGACACCGGTCACCAGGTAGTGATTGCCGCCCGACATTTTGTCAAGACCCTCTCCCAATGCAGTGAGTACGCCGATTTCCTCCAGACAGGCCACTGCCATCAGTATGCCCAGGAAGAAGAGTATGGTTGTCATGTCGATATTGGAGAGCAGGTGCGAGACGCGCTTGGAGAAGCTGTCCTTTCCTTTCTTCACATTGCGGTAGAAAATCTCGGTGGTGGTCCAAAGGATGCCCAGCACCAGCAGAATGCCCATGAAGGGAGGCAGGTCGGTGAGATAGCGGAAAATGGGAACGAACATCAGGCCACCGACGCCGAGGATGAAGATGGTGTTGCGCTGGCGATTGCTGAAGACTTCGCCCGACGTCTCATCGCTTTTTCCTTGGACCGTGGGGAGTTCACCCTTCAGTCCTTGTTGCAGGATGAGTGCCGGGATGATCATCGACACCAATGAGGGCACAAAAATCTCTGTGATGACACCTTGCGTCGTGATCATTCCCTTGATCCAGAGCATGATGGTGGTCACGTCGCCGATGGGAGAGAAAGCACCACCGCTGTTGGCGGCGATGATGATGAGTGAGGCATAGACCAACCGGTCGGTGCGCTCATACACCAGTTTGCGGAGCACCATGATCATCACGATGCTGGTGGTCAGGTTGTCGAGGATGGCGGAGAGAATGAAGGTCATGAAAGCGATGCGCCACAGCAACTTGCGCTTGTTGGTGGTCATGATCATCTTGCGCACGAAGTTGAAACCTCCGTTCTTGTCGACAATCTCCACGATGGTCATTGCTCCCATCAGGAAAAAGAGTGTCTCGCCTGTCTCGCCAAGATGGTTTTTGAGCAGTTCGCTCACCTTGGCCGGCAGTTCTTCTACCGCTCCCGAGATATAACTGCCTGGGTCGAGCATGAACAGCGTCCAGGTGAACACACACATGAGCAGGGCGGTGGCGGCCTTGTTGATTTTCAGACCGCTCTCGAAGGCAATGCACAGATAGCCAACGATAAACACGAAAACAATGGCGATGGTAAGGGATGTCATTTTCCTAATATTGATTTTTGCACTGCAAAAATACAACAATTATCAGGAAAAGACGCATCGGTGATGGTCTTTCTCACGAAAACGATTACAGGTCACTATAACATGCGGAGTGCTTTCAGGACACCAGATTCCAGTGCCTTGTCATAGGAACGGCTTTTGGCAGTCTGGCTGATGGCGCCGTCTTTCAACCGGATGATCTTGGAGAAATAGGGCCCCACCTTGCCATAGAAATACTCTCTGTCGACCAGCACCTCATGGCGTTTCTTCTCTCTCAGCCACTTCTGTGCCATGGCAAGGGTGGGGGCGGAATACACTTTTCGGCGCGCCGTGACATCGAAGACGGGACTGTTCCAGTTGACATCCTCTCCGCTGGGACTGCTCACTAGTTTGCCGTCGACGGCATAATAGAAGTTCACCGGTTCGTTGAAACGGTGCTTGCGCAGCAGTTGTGCGATGGCAATGGATACGGTGGGAGAGTCTTGCATGGTGATGGGATTAGGATTGTGTGTTTGTGGCAGTCGTATGGTCTGGTTGTGTTTCGCTGAGGTTTTGACGTTTGGACAAATGGCTGAGGTAGTGCTCGATGTCGTTTTTCAGTCTGCGGAACTGCGGGGAACGGGTGAATCCGGTGTTTTTCTTGAGCATGGAATTCACGCTCTCCAGACTGTTTTCGTAGCACGACAGCTCATTCCGCATCTGTGTGTGGTGTACGGCCTTGCTGTGGATCTCCGTCTCCCGCTCACGGCGCAGACGGTCGCACACCTTGTTGAGCATCGGACTCACGACATTGTCATAGAGGTGATGTCCTTGAATATAAAGATAGGTGGTGTCGGCCGTCACGCCGAGAAGTTTCAGTTCTTCCTTCAAGGCCAGATACGACTCCTTGGCATCGGGGTTCATCTGCTGCAGCTGCATCACCTTGCGCCCCACTTTGTGGCGCACGTGCGTGATGGAGTTGAAGGCATTCTGAATGGTGAAGTGTCCCGTCTCGATCACTTTGTTGAAGTCTGAGATGGAGAAATCGCCGTAGTTGGGTGTCCGGTAATACCAGATACTCCACACAAACAACGGGAAGATTGCCTGCGAGAACAATCTCAAGTATTCTTCGAAATCGAAGATCATCTTATCGTTGAGGGTCACCATCACACAGACATTATGGAGCGAGGGCGCATAGCATTGGTAGTTCTCGATGGCATAGACATAGGTATGGAAGACATAAGGGCTTGAGATGATTTTCTCCGAGGTCTTCGTTGCCCCTTGGATCAGGAAGTCGTAGTCGGCATCGACACAGGCGATCATGTCCTCACCCACGTTTTCGCTCACAAGGTTCATCAGCACTTGTTTCTTGCCTTTCGAGAGATTGGTTTTCGAAGGGAGCATCACTTCGAAGTATCGGGTCTCGTCCTCATACTCGCTGAGCAGCGTGCGCCAGAAGAACACGTCGTCGTAGCTTTCCACGTAAGCCACGATGCGCCGGCGTGCCTTCTTGCTTCTCATGCTGTTGGCAGCACTGAAGTAGTCGGAGTTGAGGTTGTCTTTTAAACGCTTCGGCATATGGTGCTGATGAGGTGTTGATGATATCTGGATACGATGGTCTCAGTAAGAATCGGTGATGTCGGAAACCTCTGTCACATTGTTCAGCCATCCGTTCATGATGACGGCGGGGGAATGGGTGGTCAGGATGACTTGCACGTTGGGGTTGAGTTCCAGCACCAGGTCGATCAGTTTTTTCTGCCATTCGATGTGCAGGCTCACCTCCGGCTCGTCCATGAAGAGCACGCAGTTGTTGTTGTCCTGGATAAGAACGGTGAGCAGGATGGCCAGCATCTGTTTCTCGCCGCTCGACAACTGGTAGGGCACGAGGGTCTCGCCGATCTGGGAGAAGAAGATCTCATTGGCAGAGCGCACGATTTTCTTTCCGGTGTCGGAGAAGAGTTCATCCATCATGTCCTGGAATTTCTTTTTCGGCAGGGAGATCTGCTGTGCTTTGGCCGCAGCATCGGGGTCTCCGCTTTGCAAGACGCTGATGATGCGGTTGCCGATGTTGACTTGGTAGTCGAGGTATTTCCGCTGGAGTTGGAAGAGCTGCCAGTCGAGTTCGGTGGCGAGGCTCATGTCCATCTTGGCCAGTGTGTCAAGATTCATCAGCGGCCGGTCGAAAGAGCGTATCACGTCATAGCGTATCCATTTGGCGTCGGCGGGAAACACTTTCAGCCTCACGCCCTTCAGCATGTGGCTGGGGTATTCCCCCCCTGCGGAGAGTCCTTTCACCACCTTGTTGATGATGGTGCTCTTGCCTTGTCCGTTGGTTCCGCTGAGGATGTTGACATGCCTGTCGAGGTCCCATTTGATGTGACGGCGACCGCTCCACAAGGAGTCGATCTCGATTTGTTCGATGTAGTCTGCGTATTTCTGCATGGCTATGGAATTTGGGGTTTTCTGGGGTATCATACGTAGGTCTCGAGAAACTTCACGTTGCCGGTGACACGCACCTCTTTGGTGGTGGCTGGCAGGAGGACGGTCTCGCCCGTCCGCAGCGTGGTGTGATGGCCAAGGTCGTCGCTGAGGGCGCCCCCGCCCTTGACACCGATGAGGATTACGAAACTGTCGAGGTCGCTGTAGTCGATGGTCATCGGCTCGTCGAGATCATAGACGGATGTGGTGAAGTAGGGGCATCTCACCACTTCCACACTCTGGTTTTTCACCAGTTCATAGTGCGTGCGGTAGTCATCCAGCACTTTGTAGTCGATGCTCTCGGCAGCCTCCTCGGTATGGAGCGGTCTGTAGTTGCCGTCTTTGTCGCGTCTTTTGAAGTCGTAGATGCGGTAGGTGACATCGCTGGTCTGCTGGATTTCCGCCACGAAGCATCCTTCGCCGATGGCATGGATGCGGCCGGCGGGGATGAAGAAGACGTCGCCCTCACGCACCTCATAGCGGGCGAGAGCGTCGCAGATAGTGTCGTCGTGCACCATCTTCTTGTATTCCTCGGGTGTGATCTGACGCTTCAGTCCGTTGTAGAGCATCGCCCCGGGCGAGGACGGCAGGGCATACCACATCTCAGTTTTGCCGCGGTGCTTGCCTTGGCGGTGTGCGGTCTCGTCGTCCGGGTGCACCTGGATGGAAAGATCATGGCAGGCATCGATGAATTTGATCAGCAGGGGAAACTCGTCGCCGAAGCGGCTGTAGTTCTCGGCACCGAGGAGCTTGTCTTTCAGCAGGGCGACGACCTCGTTGAGTTTTTTTCCTTGGTAGGGGCCTTCGCTCACGATGGTCTCATTGCCTGCCACGCCAGAGATTTCCCAACTCTCGCCGACTTGTTTCTGGTCGCTCTGGAGTTGTTTGAAGGGGATGATTTTCTCGCCTCCCCAGATCGTGGATTTCAGTAATGGTTGAAATTTGATCATTTTTAGGTTTTGTATGTTTTGGTCGGTTGCGTCGTGTCAGTTGTCGTTCCAGAATGGTGTGGTGAAGAGGATGAGCACGTTGAAGATCTCAAGACGGCCGAAGAGCATCAGCATCGTGCACACCCATTTCACCCAGATGGGCATGCTGCTCCAAGTCATGTCGGGTCCCAGTTCGTTGAGAGGCAGTCCCACATTGTTGATACAGCTCAGTGAGATGATGGCGGAGTTGGTGACGTCTGTTCCGATGGCCATCATCAGGGCCATGGTGCCGAAGCATGCCATGATATAGATGGCGAAGAAAGCCATCAGGCTGTGTACCATCGCCGATGGCATGGCCTTGCCGTTGATTTTCACGGGGAGGACGGCACGGGGGTGCATCATGCGCACAAACTCATTGCGCACCACCTTGAGGATCATCAGTGCGCGGCTGCTCTTGAAACCACCCGTGGTCGATCCAGAGCAGGCACCGATGAACATCAGCACTGCGAGTATCATCCAGGTGATGTGAGGCCATGCACCCACGTTGTCGCAGAAGATGCCTGTGGTGGTCATCATGGAGACCACATGGAAACAGGACTTCCGGAAGGCCATTTCCAGTCCGTAGCCGTTGCTCAGCATGAGGATGAACGTGATGATGACGCTGGCGGTCAGCACCATGATGGTGTAGAAACGCCATTCCTCGTTGTGCAGGAAGTCCGTCCACTTGCTGCGCTCGCTTCGCTTGAACTCCCTCCAGCTGCTCAGTTTGCGCATGGCGATGATCATGAAGAGCATCGAGAAATTGATGCCCGAGAGATATTGGAAGAGCAATGCGGTGTATTCGATGACCGGTGATCCGAAATGGGCGATGCTGTCGTTGTGGATGGAGAATCCGCCCGTGGCCGTGGTCGTCATGGAATAGTTGACGGCACTGAACACATCCATGCCCTCCAACCAGTAGAGCAGGCCGCAGCACAGGGTGAGGATGATGTACACCCACCAGATGCGCATGGCCGTGGCACTCAGCCGTGGGTGCATTTTTGAGCGGATGGGACCTGTGGCCTCGGCAGAGAACACCTTCATCGTATTGCCCACCATCGAAGGAAGGATGGCGATGGTGAAGAAGACAATCCCGAGTCCTCCGATCCATTGTGACAATGACCGCCAGAAGAGCATCGAGTGATGTGATTCGAGGGCCGCCTCCACGTCGTTGAGCATCGAGGCTCCCGTGGTGGTGAAGCCCGACATCGTCTCGAAGAAGGCATCGGTGGTGATCCGCCAGATGCCCATGATATCGTAGAACTTGGCCGACCCGAAGAAACCGCCGAAGAGATAGGGCAATGACCCGAAGACACTGAACGTGATCCAGGTGAGTGTCACCACTACGTAGGCATCGCGCCGGCTCATGGTGGTGGGAGCGCCATAGCCCATCCTCAGGAGTCCGTAACCAGCGAGAGCGGTGAACAGGGTGGAGAAGGTGAAAGGCCATAGGTCAGGACTGTGATAGCAAATCGCCATCACCACGCACACCACCATGAAGGAAGCCTCCAGCAACAGCAGTGAGCCAATGACCTTGGATATCAGTTTCTTGTTAAGCATCAACTCGTGAAATAGTTTTCTATCTTCTTCAAGTCCACCTCGTAGCAGATCACCACCACGTTGTCGCCGGCTTCGATCTGCGTTCCGCCCGAGACGAGCATCCCCTCCTTGCCCCGTACCAGTCCGCCGATGGTGCATCCCTTAGGCAATCCCAGTTCGAAGACCTTCTTGCGGGTGACCTTAGAGCCCTTTTGTGCGATAAATTCCGCCACGTCGGCTTTCACCGATCCCAGATAGCCGATGTTGCGCACATCGGCATCCAGCATCATCTGGTAGATATTGCCGGCCGCCAGCATTTTCTTGTTGATGATGGTGCCGATGTCGAGGCTCTCGGCCATGCTCAGGTAGTTGGAGTTCTCTACCATGGCGATGGTTTTCCTCACGCCCAGTTTCTTGGCTGTCAGACAAGCCAGTATGTTCACCTCGTCGTCGCCGGTAAGGGCTACGAAGCCCTGTGTGTTCTTGATGTTTTCTTCCTTGAGCAGGTTGATGTCGCGCCCGTCTCCCTGGATCACCATCACCTTGGTGTCGTCGAGTTCCTCATTGAGGTATTCGCAACGGTGCTCGTTGATTTCGATGATCTTGGTGTTGATGAACGAAGGCATCTCCTTGGCGGCCCGGATGGCGGTCTTTCCGCCCCCCATGATAATCACGTTTTTCACGTCGGCATAGTGCTCCTTGCCAACGATTTTACGGATATAGGCGATGTAGTTGGTGGTCGTCATGAAATAGACGATATCGTAGAGCATGAGCACGTCGTTTCCGCCGGGGATGATGGTGTCGTTTCCCCTTTTGATGGCCACCACATGGTATGGGTCTTGCGGTCCGCAGAGGTCTTTCAACGGTTGGTTGAGGATCTCACAAGTCTCGCGGAGTTTGATGCCGAGCATCACCAGAGAACCGCCGTGCACATCCCAGCGTTGGCGCACCCAACTGAGTTTCAGGCCTTTGATGATGTTCTCTGCGGCCAGTTTCTCAGGGTAGATCAAGGTGTCGATCCCCATCTTGTGGATGATGTTCTGGTTGTCGGCATTGATGTATTCGTAGTTGTCGATCTGCGCCACCGTCTTGCTGGCCCCCATGGCATGGGCCATGACGCAGCTGGTGACATTGGTGTTCTCGTCGGGTGTGACGGCGATGAAGATATCGGCCTCGTCGGTGTCGGCCTGTCGCAGTGATTTCATGCTGGTAGGCGAGCCGTGAAGCGTCATCAGGTCGTACTCGCTGCTGATGTCATCGAGCTTGTCGGCATTTTCGTCGATGAGCACGATGTCTTGGTTGCTTCGTGAAAGGAGCCTGGCCAGATGTGATCCAATGGCGGAGGCACCGGCGATGATGATTTTCATAGGTCGAGGATGGTTTGTTTGATCGATGCAGGATCGATGCCTGCCAGTTGTTGCAGTTCCGACACTTTCCCGTGCTCGATGAAATGGTCGGGCAGTCCGAGACGGCGTATGGTGGGAGTGTGGCCGTGGTCGGCCATCCATTCCATGACAGCGGATCCGAATCCTCCGGCGATGCTGCCGTCCTCGATGGTGATGATACGGCTGAAGCGCGATGCGACTTCCTCGAGCAGCTGTTGGTCGAGAGGTTTGGCGAACCGCATGTCGTAATGGGCGATGGAGAGGGGATTTCCCTCCTGTGCCAGTTGCTCGATGACCTGAGTGACGTTGTTGCCGATCGGTCCGAGGGAGAGTACGGCGATATCGTCGCCCTCATGTATTTTCCGTCCGGTGCCCACGCCGATCTCCTTCATGGGGCAGCGCCAGTCGCGGCACACTCCCCGTCCTCTGGGATAGCGGATGACGAAGACCCCCATGCCCGGCAGTTGTGCGGTGTACATCATGTGGCGCAGTTCCTGCTCGTTCATCGGTGATGCGATGGTGATATTGGGGATGGTGCGCAGTGACGGGATGTCGAAGGCTCCGTGATGAGTAGGTCCGTCCTCGCCCACCAGTCCGGCTCGGTCGAGACAGATGACAAGAGGCAGGTCGAGGATGGCTGCGTCGTGGATGATGTTGTCATAGGCACGCTGTGCGAATGCGCTGTAGATATTGCAGAAAGGCATCAGCCCGTCCTTGGCCATTCCAGCGGAGAAGGTCACGGCATGTCCTTCTGCGATGCCGACATCGAAGGTGCGTGTGGGCATGGCCTTCATCATGATGTTGAGCGAGCATCCCGAGGGCATGGCCGGTGTGACACCCACGATGCGCTTGTTGGCTTTGGCCAGTTCGAGCAAGGTGTGGCCGAAGACATCCTGGAATTTCGGCGGTTGGTCGCTGGTGTCGCTGATGAGGCGCTCGCCTGTGTCGACATCGAATTTTCCAGGGGCATGCCATGCTTGTGCGTTTTTCTCCGCCGGCTTATAGCCTTTTCCTTTCACGGTGTGCAAGTGCAGCATTTTCGGGCCTTTCATCTTCTTCAGCTGTTGAAGCAGCCTGACCAGTTCCACCACGTTGTGGCCGTCAAAAGGTCCGAAATAGCGGATGTTCATGCCCTCGAAGACGTTTTGCTGCTGGCTGATGGCCGCCTTCATGGCGTTGTTGAAGCGGATGAGCCCCGTGCGGCGCTTGTCGTTGAGGATACCTTTCCGGGTCATCCACTGCGAGATGCGGTAGCGCACGTTGTTGTAAGTCTCATTGGTGTTGAGGCTCAGGAGATATTGTTTCATGCCGCCCACTGACCGGTCGATGCTCATGTTGTTGTCGTTGAGGATGATGAGCATGTCGTTGGAAGTGGAGGAGACATTGTTGAGTCCTTCGAAGGCCAGTCCGCCGCTCATGGCACCGTCGCCGATGACGGCCACCACCTTGCGCTTCTCCCCTGTGAGCTTGGATGCTACGGCCATGCCGAGGGCAGCGGAGATGGAGTTGGATGCGTGGCCGCAGGTGAAGGTGTCGTATTCGCTCTCCAGGGGAGAGGGGAAGGGGCGCACGCCATGCAACTTGCGGTTGGTGCAGAACATCTCCCGCCGGCCGGTCAGGATCTTGTGCCCGTAGGCTTGATGTCCCACATCCCATACGATGCGGTCTTGCGGTGTGTTGTAGACGTAGTGGAGGGCCACGGTGAGTTCCACGACACCGAGGCTTGAAGCCAAGTGGCCAGGGTTGACCGATAACTCATGTATGATGTCATCGCGCAACTCCTGGCAGAGCAGGGGCAGCTGCTCCACTTTCAGGTGCCGCAGATCATCGGGCTTGTCGATAGTATTGAGTATCTTGTATGTGTCTTTTTCCATATTATGATGCAAATTTAGTAAAAAAATCGCATCCGTGTGCGGAAAAGCGACTTATTTCTTTTTGAGGGAGCAAGAATTGCGGATAAAAAGGCCTCTCCGCAAAATAATCGGTGCTTTTATTTCCTTTCATGGGGAATAATGATTACCTTTGTGCAAACATAATTCCTTAATTGAAGAACATGAAAAGAATAATCATCTGCATGGCAGCTTCGCTGATGATGACGGGGGCTGCAGCTCAAAAGACAAGTGGCGGCATCTCGCCGGAAATGTTGAAGCAAATCGAGAACGCCCAGGCGAAGAGTCCTGCCGACAAGGCGCTGTTCAATGCCATTGCTTCGAATGCCATCGACGACTTGGCTAAGAATTTCAGCAACCAAGGCGCCATCGACACGCATTTCAGCCATGAGACGAAAAGCCAGTCGATCCACAACCAGAAAAGCAGTGGCCGGTGCTGGATGTTCAGCGGACTCAACGTGCTGAGGGCCAATTTCGCCAAGCGCAACAACGACACCCTTGCTGTGGAGTTCTCTCACGACTACCTCTTTTTTTATGACCAGTTGGAGAAGGCTAATCTGATGCTTCAAGGCGTCATCGACAAAGCCAAAGAGCCGATAGAGAACCAGTATGTGGCCATGCTTTTCAAGTCGCCGATCAACGATGGCGGCACTTTTTGCGGTGTGGCCGACCTCGCCGAGAAATATGGCCTCGTGCCCATGAGCGTGCAGCCCGAGACCTATTCGGCCGAGAACACCAGTCGCATGTCGCGCCTCATCGACTCCAAACTCCGTGAGTATGGTCTGGAACTGCGCAAGATGGTGGCCGACGGCAAGAAAGCCAAAGCCATCAACGACCGCAAGACGGAGATGCTGTCGACCATTTATCATATTCTCGCCATCACCCTCGGAGAACCGGTGAAGGAGTTCTCCTACACCTTCTGCGACAAGAACGGCAAGCCCAAAGGCGAGTCCAGGACCTACACGCCGAGAGCGTTCTATGAGGCCACTGTAGGCGGTCCGCTCAACGGTACTTTCATTATGGCGATGAACGACCCTCGCAGGCCCTATTACAAGACGTATGAGGTGGAGTGGGACCGTCATACCTACGACGGCCACAACTGGAAATACGTCAATCTGCCCATGGAGGATATCGAGGCGATGGCCATCGCCAGTATCAAGGACGGTCACAAACTCTATTCCTCCTACGACGTGGGTAAGCAGGCCGACCGCAAGCGAGGCTATCTTGACACCGAGAATTTCGACTACGGTTCGCTTTTCGGCACGACATTCCCCATGGACAAGGCACAGCGCATCATGACCTTCGACAGCGGCTCGACCCACGCCATGACGCTGACCGCAGTCGACCTGGCCGCTGACGGCACTCCGCTGAAGTGGAAGGTGGAGAACAGTTGGGGCTCGACCTCGGGCCATAACGGTTACATGATCATGACCGACCGCTGGTTCAGGGAATATATGTTCAGGCTGGTGGTCGACAAGAAATATGTGCCAGAGAAGATCCTGGAGGCGGAGAAGCAGACACCCGTGATGGTGATGCCCGACGACCCGCTCTTCCAGGAGGATGAGTGACTCGCTTAGGAGTAGCACTTGAAGATGTGGTCGACGATCTGTCTGGGCAGTCGTGGAGTCACCAGGCTGACCACCGCCACGACCACGAAACCACCGAGCATGGCGATGGCACCGCAGTTGATGGGATTGATGGGGTTGCCCACCAGCATGTTGATGACGGTCAGTCCCACACCCCAGGCGAAACATGCCCACACCGAAGCCCGTGTCACGCCACGCCAGTAGAGTCCCAGCATGAAGGGCGCGAGGAATGCGCCGGCGAGCGCGCCCCAGGAAATGCCCATCATCTGTGCGATGAACGTGGGCGGGTTGAGGGCGATCATGAGTGAGATGACGATGAAAAAGACGATCAGCACTCGCATGACCACCACTTTTCTCCGTTCGATCTTTTCAGACACCATGTCATCGATACTGCCCTCGGTCACCTCGCCGGGGGCAGATTTCTTGTCGCGGTAGATCAGGTCGAGAGTCATGGTCGAAGAGGAGGTCAGCACCAATGATGCCAAGGTCGACATCGATGCCGAGAGTACCAGCAGCACCACCAGGGCTATGATGGCATCGGGCAGGGTGACGAGCATGGATGGCACGATGGAGTCAAAGGCGAGTTTGCCGTTGGGCAGTACGGGAGGCATGCCGAAGAGACGGCCGAAACCGCCGAGGAAATAGCAGCCGCCCGCCACGACGAAGGCAAACAGCGTGGAGATGATGGTGCCTCGGTGGATGGCTTGCTCATCGGTGATGGAGTAGAACTTACCGACCATCTGCGGCAGTCCCCAAGTGCCGAGTGAGGTGAGGATGACCACCCCCAGGAGATTCCATGGGTCTGGACCAAACCAGGAAGCCAGTTGGCCATTGACGGCAGGATTGTCGTCGCTCGGCAGGGCAGCCATCTTCTCGACGGCTGTTGTCAGTCCGCCTTGTGAGTGGAGCACGGCGGCGATGACCACCACGATGCCGAAGAGCATGATGATGCCCTGCACGAAATCATTCATGGCAGTGGCTTTGTAGCCGCCGAGGATCACGTAGACGGCAGTCAGGACGGCCATGATGACCACACAGTACTGGTAGGGGATGCCGAATCCCATCTCAAACAGCGTGGAGATGCCTTTGTAGACACCGGCTGTATAAGGAATGAGGAAGACAAAGACGATGATGGATGCGATCACGCGCAGCCATTCGCTCTGATAACGTGTGCCGAAGAAATCGGGCATTGTGCGGCTCTCGATGTGCTGTGTCATCAGTTTGGTGCGCTTGCCGAGGAGAATCCATGCCAGCAACGATCCGATCACGGCGTTGCCGATGCCGATCCATGATGCGGAGAGTCCGTATTTCCATCCGAATTGTCCGGCATAGCCTACGAAGACCACAGCCGAGAAATAGCTTGTGCCGAATGCGAATGCTGTCAGCCATGGGCCTACAGCCCTTCCGCCCAATACGAAACCGTCGACAGTGCTGGCCTGTTTGCGTGAGTAGACTCCCACGCCCACCATCACGGCCAGGAAGATGAGGGTGAGTAATATTTTGATGATCATTTCTTGGAATTTTATTGACTGTTGTTTGAAGAAAGATGATAAGACTGAAGGGGTCAGAACGCTACCTGCACTTGTGCCTGAAGCCAGTTGTAGTCATCGCTGAAATGGCTCATGCAGCGGGTGTATTGCAGTTGCAGGCGGCATTTCTTGAAAAACCAGTACTGGATGCCTCCGGTCAGGTTGGTCTGATAGTAGTCCATGTCGGTGTTGCGGTTGAAATAGTCGGCTGAGGCCACGATGTCGAGATCTTTTGCCACGGGGACGCTGGCCGTGAGATAGCCTCCCATACTGCCTACGTCGCCGTCTTTTCCGCCCAGATATTCAGCACGCAGGTTGAAATCGCTGCTTTTCCATTCCGCACCCACGCTGACCCTGTCGCGACGGTAGTCGTCGCCGACAGCCACTCCGGGGTTCCATGCTGCCGTACCCACGGCATGGCCGCGTCCTTTCTGGGCTGAGGCCACGATGCGGAGTTGGTCGATGGGTTTGTATTCCAGGCGTACGATGACGTCTTTGTCGGAGTTGCCATCCTTTCGGTTGATGCCTTGTCCATTCATCAGGGCCAGTTCGTAGTGCAGGTGATGGTCGAACAGGTCGCCATAGACCATCATGCCAAGGTCGCGTCCGTAGTTGACGCCGTTGAGCGGGTCAGGACCTTCGCCAGCCAGGAAGAGAACGGCTTGGGAATAGACATCGATGAGTTCAAGCATCGTAGGCGAGAGTGGGTTCTCCAGACTGAAACTGTGCTTGAATTGTCCGAGTCTGACATTGAGGGAGTTGTCGCGTGTGAACCGATAGTCGAGGTAGTATTCTTGCACGACACTGGAGAAGTCGTGCATGAAAAGAAACGAGAAACGGTCGGTCACACGCGCTTTGGCCCAGAAAAGCGTCCGTTTCAGGTTGTAGGAACTGGTGGTTTTCCCGTTGGCATCGTCGTAGGCGTATCCCCCCTGGGCATATCCATGCAGTTCGATGCGGTTGGTGAGTTCTTTCATCCAGTCTGTCGACTTGGAGTCACTTTGTTGCCCCATGGCCGCGACCGAGCTGAACACAGCCATGGCGACGGCCAGAGAGGAGGTCTTGATGGTTTGTTTCCTCATAACATTGATGAATGATTAGAGATTAAAACATACTTAAAAACGTTACACGGTTGCAAAAGTACAATAATAATCCCTAATTAAAGCATCAAATTGTCATAAATTTTTAGCAAAAAGTGACATTTTGCTGTTTTTCTTCTTGCTTTAGTATCCTGGATTCTGTTTGAGGCGGTTGTTGAGGCTGATGGCGCGCCCCGGGATGGGGAACACCGTGGTGTGCCGGTCGTTCTCATTGGAGATCTGTGGCCGGAGGTCGTAAGCGAGGTGGAAGCGGTCGAATCTCACGAGGTCTTGTCGTCGCCACCCTTCCCATTGCAGTTCCATGAGTCGTTCGTCGAGGATGTTGTCGAGTGTCGCTTTCCTGAATTTCATGCCGGCGCGCGAGCGAACCATGTTGAGTTCCGTGTCGCCCGATTGTCCGTTGCGCACCTTGGCTTCAGCCATCATCAGCACCACGTCGGCATATCTGAAGAGCACGATGTCGTTATCCTGCAGTTTCCCGTCGGAGTAGGCTGTGCGGTCGATCTCATATTTTCTCATGCGTGCACCGGCGGTTTTCTCATAGGGCGACCCTGAGAGGTCGACGAGCACCTCAAGCGGTTGGTAGACGAGTGGTTGTCCGTTGTCGAGGCGCACCACACGGCCGTCGACGTAGATGGTGTCGTAGTAGAAGTTGATGGCAAACCTGCTGTCGACCTCCGGTGTGCCGTATCCGTAGGTGTTCACTGCGCTGCGGGTGGCACAAGTGCCGTTTTCCGACGCCATGCCGAGGGCACCGCCGTGGTTGTAGTGCCGTGACCGGAAAAGGTAGTCGAAGTGGTTGGTGAAGATCTCCTTGTCCATCGGTATGGTGAAGATGTTCTCTTTGGAGTCAGCATTATAGACAAAGAAGTTGCTGGCATAGTCGTTTTCGAGTTGGTAGCCTGCATTTTGGAATTTCTCGCACCAGTAGAGGCAGGCTTCCCAAGCGTTGAGTTGTTTTCCCTGGCAGTCGAGCATGATTTCTTTTCCGTCAGGCCTTTTGTCGTCGGTCCAGTCATCATCCGTCCAGATTTCGGCGTTGAGGGCCATTTTTGCCAGGATGAACCATGCCACGTGCTGAGTCATTCTGCCGTAGTATTCGCCCTCCCAGTTGCTTCTCTCATCGGCCAGGTTGGGCAGTGCGTTGACCAGTCCGTCCCAAACGAATTGGAACAGTGTACTGCGGCTCACCTGTTCTGCCTGTTCCATGGAGATGGTAGCCGTTCTGACGCAAGGCACGTTGCCGAAGAGGTCGAGGAGATAATAGTAGTACATGGCCCGTATGCCTCTCGCCTCCGCTTCGAAAGCAGCCTCCTGCTCAGGCGTGAGCCGGTCGGCGTGGTGTTGGATAAGTTCGATGGCCTGGTTGCACAGCACGATGACTTTATAGAGGTAGTTCCATGCACCTTCTATCGGTTGAGTGCCTGGAGAGAATGTGTGCAGGTATAGCGACTTCCAGAGTCCACCGTCATACCAGTCGCCACCCCTTGTGGGAATGATGGCCTCGTCGGTGGTGAGTGTGGAAATGTCGTAGATACCCCTTGCGGTGCCCTGCAGCCCCTCGGAGTTGTTCTGCCCTCCGATGTAGTGGTAGAGGTTGCCTACGGTATTGAGGTAGAGGTTGACAGGAGAGTCGAATGCCTGTTCCTCGTCGAGTCTGTTGCGAGGGTCCTCGCTGAGGCATGCTGTGAGTGTCAGTGAGGCGATGGCTGTAAGGATGAAAGATCTCATGACTGCTGTTGTTGTTAGAACGAGATGCTCACGCCGATGGCGTAGGAGCGGTATGGAGGATAGTTTCGCTTGTCGTCGATTCCGAGAGTGCTGCTGACCACGTAGCTGTTGATCATCGGTGTCTGTCCGCTGTAGGAAGTGATTGTGCCTATGTTGTTGATGCTCAGGGCCAGTCGCAGTTGGCTGATGTATTTGGTGTATCTGGTGATGGGCACGTTCCATCCCACGGTGAGGTAGTCGAAATTGAGGTAGTCGCCCGATTCCAGCCAGTAGTCTGTGGCGATTTGGTCGTAGATGTTCTCTTGCGGTGCGTTTCTCATCACGTTATAGTCGGGGAATGAGGTCATGTTCATGTAGGTCAGTGCCGTGCCGTTGTAGATTTTGTGTCCGAAGGCCCCGTTCATTTGCAGTGAGATGTCGAAATCCTTGTATCTGAAACTGATGTTCGACCCGATCGTCCATTTCGGCGTGGCTTGTCCGGCGATGTACCGGTCTTTGCCTACGCTCTTGTCGCCGTCGCCGTCGAGATCTGCGATCTCGTAGTATCGTTTGCCGCTCGCGTCCTCTGTGAAGCCAATGCAATGTGGCAGGTAGAAGACGCCGAGAGGTTGTCCGACGATTTGGTAGACGATGTCGTTGTCGCCCCCGTGGAATCCGGCGCCGTTGAGTCCGCCGATGGAAGTGACGTTATTGGCGGTCATTTGCTCACCTTTGTATTTGCCCGAGAGGGTGATGAGCTTGTTGCGCTGTATCGAGAGATTCATGTTGACATTGAGTTGCATGTCGCGGGTTTCCAGTGGTGTGATGCCCATTCCGAGTTCGAATCCGCTGTTGCGCATACTTCCCAGGTTGGCCAGCAGTTTGTCGTAGGCGAAGGGAGGTGTGCTCACGTCGTAGAGGTAGAGCATGTCGATGGTCTTGGAGTAATAGTATTCTGCTGTGAGCACCATGCGGTTGTGCCAGAATCCCAGGTCAGCCCCGATGTTGAAGGTATATCGTGTCTCCCATTTCAGGTCGGGGTTGGCGTTGCTGTTGTATCCCAGGGTGACGACTGGAGTTCCTCCGAGTGGTACGAGACCTGACGGCATGAACATCTGCAAGGAGTTGTAGGAGTCGATACCCCCGAGGTTTCCCGAGATGCCGCTTCCCGTGCGGAGGATGAGGTGGCTGACAAGGGGCACATTCGACATGAACTTCTCTTTCATCACGTCCCATTCAGCCGAGAGAGAGGGGAAGAATCCCCACCTGTTGTTCTTTCCCACTTTGCTGCTTGCATCGGCGCGCATGGTGAGTCCGAAGGTGTAGCGGTGAAGCAGGAGATACTTCACGTTGCCCATCAGTGACGACAGCGAGGGCTGTTCGAAAGAGGAGCCTGTGCCGCCGTAGGGCCTGAGTGCTCCGGCCTGCAGGTTGTTGTAGCCGAAATCGTTGCTGGTGAAGCCTTTCACCGTGGTGAAAAATCCAGTGAGTGTGCTGTTCTGGTATTCCAGCAGTCCGGTGGTCTCGATGCGGTGCTGGTCGTCGAAGTCCCACCAGTAGTCGATGGATAAGTTGGCCAGCCAGTCTTCGTTTTTGTTCTCGCTGCGGTAGGCCTGTCCTTGTGCCCATACCCAAGTGGGCAGGTATTGCGAGTCCTCAGTGCTTGAGAAGGAGTAGGAGCCGAATGCGCTGATGCGGAGGTTGGGCCAGATGTCGTAGGAGAGCTTGAGGTGTGTGTTGAAGTTGAGGTTTTTCTGGTGGTCTCTTTCCCGGAGGAGAGCCAGGGGGTTGGAGATTTGCGATGCGGTGGAGTTCTTGTCCCATCCGCCGTTGTTCATGCCATTGCGGTAAGTGGGGTTCATGGCCGATGCGGAGTAGAACAGGCCTTGTTCGTCGAATATTTCCTTGTTGCGCTGCGACGATCCGTAGACCCCGAGGTCTACGGAGAGTCTTTCGTCGAAGGCTTTCTGGGTGATGTCGAGTTTGGCCACGAAATTGTTGTATTCGTTCACTCTGATCACGGTGTTATGGTCCATCAGTCCGATGGAGGCGCGGTAGTTGCTGTTGTCGGTACCTCCGCTGAATGAGATATGGTGGTTTTGTACGGTGCCCGTGCGTGTGATGGCTTTGGCGAAGTCGGTGTCATATCCGCCGTCGTTGTAGTCCAGTCCCAGGGCCTGTGCGGTGTTGATGTACTGATTGCGGTTGAGCATGTCGATATGCCGGTAAGCCGTTTCAAAGCCCAGGTTTCCATCATAGGAGATGTGAAACTGTCCGCCGTGTCCTTTTTTCGTTTTCACCTCGATGACACCCGAGGCACCTCTCGACCCGTATTTGGCCGTTTCGGCAGCATTCTTGAGGATGGTGAAACTCTCGATGTCGGCAGGATAGATGCTGGAGAGGGTGGCAAGGTCGGACGACACTCCGTCGATGATGACAAGAGGGTCGTTTCCGCCGGTGAGAGAAGTGGTGCCTCTCACCCGCACGCTGCTGAGCATGGCCATTCGGTTGTCGCCCGACGATACCTGTACGCCGGCGGCCTGTCCGCTGAGGGCACTGAGAGAATTGGTCACGAGTCCTTTGTTCATGCGCTCTTCGGTCACCTTGTCGGCACTGCCGGTGCTGATGAGCGAGAAAGCCGCCAGTGAGTCTGTCTTGGTATCATTGTCTTGACGTGACTGTGCCCATGACATGGTGGGAAGGAGCCAGAAAGCGACGCAAGTAAGTGAGACAAAAATCCTCATGGTTTTAGACAATTATGTGTGCTGATGTTTTTCCAATGCAAACTTACAGTTTTTTTTTGAATAATAGATGAAAGGATGCCAGAAAAAACAAAAAAAGAGGCGCAAGCGCCCCTTTCTGGTGTCTTTGCCCCCTGGTGTGGGCAAATGGTTAGACAAGATGACTGATGAGCGACTCCCTGTCGCCGGGCAGCATGTCGATGACGGGTATTTCGATCATGGTGTAGCATCCGGGTTGCTGTCGCATGGAGGCACGCGCCACATTGACCAGCACCTGTCCTGTCAGGGCCGGGTTGTTGATACTCATATTGAACTCCAGCCGTTGGTTCTGTGTCTTTCCGCTGACGCCTTTGCGCACCAGGTTCACGCCGTGGCCCATGTCGCGGACGGCATCCACCGACTCCACGGCAAACACATGCGTCTCGTCGCTGGCAAAATAGGGGTCGGCCTTGATGGCGGCGGTCACGGCTTCGAGGCTCGCGCCCTCTTCCAGTTCCACGTACACCATGCGGCGATGGATCCCCTCACCTTTGGGGATAGTCATCGAGAGTGCGTTTTTCACACCTTCTTTAGAGCGCACGCAGACGGAGTGGCCCATCGACATGCCGGGGCCGAAATTGGTATAGGAAAGGCCTTTGGGTGCAAGGCTCTGCATGAGTGAGCGTACGATGCTGTCGCTGCCTGGATCCCATCCTGCCGCGATGATAGAGACAGCGTTGCTTTCCTTGCATACAGGCATGAGAGCAGCCCGGTAGTCGAGGATGCTGGTGTGGATGTCGAAGCTGTCCACGGTGTTGATGCCAAGCGGCAGGATTTTCTTGGCGTATTCCTCGCAGCTGCGGGTGGGGGTTGCCAGGATGGCCACATCCACGTCTTTCAGTTGGGTGATGTCTTTCACCACATCATAAGCTGCTAACTCAGCAGGCTTGTCTGCTGCTCCGTTTCTGCGTACGATACCCGCGATCTCGAAATCCTCAGCGGCTTCCAGTGCCTCGATGGCGTATTTACCGATGTTGCCGTATCCCACGACGGCTGCTCTGATTTTTTTCATATCAAAATGCTATTTAGTTATATATTCTCCAAAAAACGGTTGCAAAATTACATAATATTGTTGAATATGCTGTCGTTTAGACAGATTATTTTTGATTTTTTCCAACTTTTGTATAAGATAGTGCTTTTGAAATGTGAGGCACTCTTGATTGCACCTAAGTAGCCAGATGCGCCGGTTCCGCACCGACATCACCAAGCTCGACGGCCTCGAGGCCCCGACCTCGGCTTCTCCGTCGAGAAGCGAGCAATGACGGATTACATTATTGAAAAATGAAAGTCGGCTGGGGCCGTTTGAAAATTCTTGCTTAGGCAAGCGTCCCATGGGGCCGATCGGAAAATTGGGTCTGGCCTTTTGTCATTTCACTACAAATTTTTGCCTATTGCGAATGTATATGCGCGGTAATTGATTTCCGCTTGTGTCATTAATGAGTCGACCTTGCAAGTCGTAAGTGATGTATGGTCCGGCAGCTGGCTTCCCTGTTTCGACATGATGAATTCCAAGTGGCGGCAGTGCGGCTTCGCCGAATGAACTCTGGTCAGCAATCATCTCCCCGTTTA